>Ga0302271_10001837_pt1 | contig 19886 bp, 14 predicted proteins | sample III_Bog_N1_1_FD_198767 | JGI IMG/M metagenome (GOLD analysis project Ga0302271, IMG submission 198767) | Peat permafrost microbial communities from Stordalen Mire near Abisko, Sweden - III_Bog_N1_1 | ecosystem: Environmental > Terrestrial > Soil > Wetlands > Peat | place: Sweden: Abisko... | reverse complement strand
TATTGCAGATTTTAAGATTTCAGCTCAACTGTGATTTTCATCTTAAAAAAAATATTTTGAATTTGGAAATATCTTACAAACTCCTCCCAATTTGGAAGCATCACAGCAATTGAATTGAGATACATTTTATCATTCACTCAAACCATCAAAAAAGCACTCAGTAATTGTCTTGCACTTTAAGCCTTAAAACAGCACAAATATTTATCTTTAATACAATCTATCTTTCCTTCATTTCTTCACTGTTATTTCAGCAGAAGGGCATAGCTTGTGTGCTGACAATTTACTAACATTCTTAAACAACGCTGGCTGCAATAATAAATGACTGCTTCTCACTGGTAAGCTTTCTTTCTATGAATGAGTCAAATTGATGCCTTGCCTGACAGTAGTATTGGTACTGTTATTGTTGTTGTTTCTATTTGATTTATTATTCGTTTGCAACTCAATATCTCCATTGTTTCGTTGTCTTGATGTGAGATAAGCTATCCCAATTGAAAGTTATGGTTATTTACCATTCCTATCTTAACTACTATTTACCATAGGATTAACAGCTGTTTGAATCTAGAAGCTCGATTAAACTTTGATTTTCTTTTATACTTCACCTTATTGCAGATTTGTTCTCATCGTGGGTGGTAATTTCGCTGCATTTTGCAATGAATCAATCTAATTCATTTTCTGTCTTGCTTCTGAGCTTCTCCTTGCGCTTGAGAAGAGACTTGAATAAAACTAAGGAGAATAAAAAGGGAGGCTACTGCTATCGTGTAGTGAAGCTCTAGAAGGAGTGCGAGAAGGTATGCTAGTCTAACCAAGAGGTTCAGGTTTTGAAGGGGTAGTTAAAGAATCATTTACAGCGGGTTGTAGTAATGCTGCTGGTGACGGTGGGGTTGGTGATACTAGATTATAAGATCTTTGATTGTTTTCTTTCTAAAATGCCTGATTTTTCGCTAGAGGGAAGAAGAATTACTCTAATGCAACACAACGAGATGGAGAAGAATAAGGACTTGGAGAGAGCATGGTCTATTATGATTTATTAGATAATAAAGATATCTAACTGGTAGTTCTTCGTCTTCTCAGTAAATTAGTCGTTGGAGTCTTGCATTGCGAGTCTAACTTAACAATAACTCTCTTATCTTTCTTGTATTGTTGAGCATCGTACAGCAATGATGTTCGTTGAGCTTGTTAACTATTCATCGCATGCTCACGGGAAGGATTCCTAGAGGTTTATTATGATTTAACTTATCTAATTGATGAATTCACTTGGATATGCAGTGAATTCCCTTTCAATGGCTCATTCAAGCTCATCAGGGTATTAGATGGGTTTTCAGCTGATGGAAGAGGAGACTGCATAGGAGGATCTGTTTGGAGTTGGAACTTATACCAGCAGCTCTTAGTTGATCTTGCACCGGATTAAGCAGTCTAGCAATAGACCCTTGAAGAGATTCGTTGGTTACGAGGAGAGGACTGCTAAGATTGGAGAAATAGCTTCAGAGAGGTATTACGAAACGGAATCTGTGATTACTAGATATTTGAATTGCAGGGAAGTTAGCTTAATGGTAATTCTACATCTCTCTTGTCAGTTGTGTAGGTATTGTCTATCTTCGGAGTATTCATGTAGCTTTTCACTAATAACTTATCGAATTCATCGCTCTATGGCAGTTGTAATCTCTTCATTAGTGCTCTTTTACGAGATTACTTGTGGGCTTGTTTTTACAGGAACTCTTGATCTTTAAGCGTTTCTTAGTCTTGATCTTAGCCTTGTTCCTCCAACTTTGATTGCTATTACAATTTCCTAGTGTTAGTAGTGTCCTTGCCAAAACTACCATTTAATTTTCCTTAGATTTGTTTTGCTTCTTCATGCCTCGAAAAGCTTAACTTCAATGGATTTCGTTTCTACTCGTTTCGCTTGCTTTCTTTTCCTAGATCTTGACTACCTATTCTTTTTTCTTGCTGCTATCTCTCTAGCAGACTCTTAGCTCTTGATTATATGAGTGGATTGTCTTGCAGCTAAAACTTCTTGAATTTAAACTGTTAAGCTCTTCCGATATCTTCTTCATCTTCTTCTTGAATTTCCTTCGGCCATTCGGAACTTCTTCGGAATGGTGACACAAACGAGCAAGAATCGCTTAATCTACTGTCATTAGTACGATTCTTATTTGAACTAGTTCCTCGTTGTTATGTGTCGAAATCACTTGGTCTCTTCTCATGCTACGGACTTGCAAATTTGTAGTGTTGATTTATCGGTAACGGAGATGGTGTACATGCATATGTTTAAAATAATTCCTCCGATAAAGCATCCGATTTACGTGATTCATTAGGAATTCCAGGAGAATATTCCTAGAAATGCTTTGTTTAAGTACTCATTGTCGTTGTTAGTTTATCACCAATTTTAATCCCTTGATTCTTTCCTACAGCTAGACTGTCATTCCTCAAAGATCCACTGGGCATTGCTGTTTCACCTTTATTTCCAACATTAGTAGTTTTATCTTCATTTGCCATCTAAAGTAGATTTATATATTAATTAGAATTGATGATGATCATGTCTTTCTTGGATACTGATGGATTATTGTATCCAATGCTTCTCAGCGATTAAGGTGGAGAATATATCAAATCACTACTTCTTGCTGATGATAGCGGGTAAGATATTCCTACTCCATTGTCTAATACGGCACTTGAGACGTTTTTCAATTTATAGAACGATGAAGGTAATGGCTGCTATTGAATCGCATGCAGTTTCGAAACAGGCAAGGGAATTGCAGTAGTGGAAGATGTCGCAAGTGTTGGAGATATCGATAGAGATCCTAATCCACTAATGAAACTACCTAGTGGCTAAGGACTAATAGATTAAGGGGTCTATTACTCAGTGAGGTTGATAGTGTTATTGTGATGGAGTGCGATGTACCCCAGTGACTTTTGTGATTTTATTTATCCTTGAACAGGGGAGTTATTCCCAGATGAAGATTGAGGTTACGGATGATACTGCTGCTTAGAGATATGAGGATCTTTAGTTTTATTTGTCGAATCCTGATGGCTTTGGAGTGAGAAATCTCCAGGTAAGGGAACTACTTACTGCTTAGTAGTGCTCTCATGGTTATCAAGATGTGGGATTTATTCAATGAAAATCGAAGATTATCGAGTCTGTGATCTTTGGAAGCTCCCTACTGTGGAATTATTTAAATTCGATTAAAGTAGCATTTCGCTGAGTTAGCAGACTTCTTAGTTCTGCTAGTTAATCGTCTAATATTCATCAATGTTTGCTTAGATCTTCGCGATCCTGTCCGTCATAGCCTTGAGATGCATTGTAAAGAACGCATGATCCGAAGGGTTATTGATCGCCCAGTAGTTTGCTACTAATAATTCTAAATTAATTCGCATGACTTTCACACGAGTTTTGCATATCGCTTCGGTGGATCGGCAAGGAGCGAAAGTATTGGTCTTATGCGAAGACATTGACTTGGATAATAAGGATTAGATTGTAGGTTGTTTCTTAGGTTATTCGAGGAATAACTAAATTGCTTCGAATTCACCGAACATTCGACCTCGAACAAGTTTCTGCATGACCACACGCTTCAGTAGCACGTTCTTCTTCTGTAATGTCACTGTGTCACATTTGTCGATCTTGAAGCGCTGAATATAAAAGGGGAAATTAGCAAAGGTTATAAAATGATTAAGAAATCAGGGGAATATTAAGCATAAGTGTTGTGTTGTATTGATTCACCTTGGTGACTTCTACTTCCCCTTCTTTGATGAAGTACACATAACTCGATGGATCATCTTCTTTGTAGATGAAGTTACTGATAGAATATTCCAATTCCTCGCAGTTATTGAATATCAGCATGATCCCAAAGTTTGGCCAATTATCGAATGGCGGAATAGCTTTCAAAAACGATCGCTGCTCATCTTGAATCTTCTCGTAGATTCTACTGAGAAGCTTCCGGAAACTCTCGTAGGATAGGGTGGCTAATTAGCAGTCTGTAATCGTGACTGCTGTAGCTGTACGCGGGATGCGCTGTTCTAAAGCTACCTCTCCAAAAGAGTTGCCTTGCGATACTGTATTCACGAGCTTAGTGTTGTTGAGACGGAATCGACGGAAATATTCGAATTCTTCTTCGATGGAGATGCTTGATTCAGTAGGTACTGAACTAAGCTGTTTAAGGAGATAATCTTGGAAGAGTTATTCAAGAGTTTTGGCTGGGGGAATAGATGAGGAGATTGGTGAGGTATTAGAGCTCGAGTTAGCTGAGAAGAGGGAAGGATGAATTGGATGAAGTTGAGAAACTTAAGAAGGAGAAGGAAAAATATATTCAGATGGAGAAGTTGTTCGTACAGCATCAGGCTGTGGAGTTGGAGAAAGAGTGTCTGAGGAGTCTATTTTAAAAGATTCCTTTTTGAAAAGGGGATTATCATGATTACACTGCGAAATATTCTCACTTGATAACACAGAAGCAGAAGGCGCAGCATTTATTAGTTATGTAGATGAAGAATTTAACTTCTAAATGTTCTCAATTTCGTTGCTAGGTTTCTTATTGCCAAAGTTACTGCTAGAGTTCTTTCCACTGTTGCTGCTGTTGGTCTTATTATCAGCTGCATTTGATTTACTGTTACTATCAACATTACTTAGATTTCTTGTATTGACAATATCAGCACCTGGATCAGTCATACCAACGGTATTACCACCACTCCCACTTCGAGGTGAATCATTAACATTAGAATTGCTTCTTTTGTTAATAGGCGAGTTGAGTAACTGCTACTGCTTATGACTATTTGGGATGAGAATTGCTACTTTGCCTTGCAGAACGAAGTACATATTCTTGCCAACATCATTCTGCTAGAATATTATTTACTGCTTCTTGAAGGTCTCTAATTTGAGTTCCAAGACGATTTAACTCAATTAGGTTTCATTGAGATGCTGAGAAACTTACTTGAAGAAGCGAAACTCATTGAAATATTCAACTAAGAATTCACTTGCATATTTCGTTTTTTTCTGTTCTCGTAAGAACTTAAGCGCTTTCTCTAAGTTCTCAGCTTTAGAAACTAGAGAAGCAGAGGGCTAGGAAGATTGATCGAGGGCAGCATTGCTGGCGTTATCACAATTTTAAGATCTTAGAAGCTTCGAGGAGATCTCTCCTAAAGATTGAATTTCTTTGAGGGCTGTGACTGCATTCAACGAACCAGAGGATACTAAAGGAACATTATGTAGTGGGAGTTCTCGTAAGGAACCCATTGTAGAAAGTTGAGGATGGATTATTCTTCTTTACTCCTGTGCAATGTGAGATATCCACTTTGTTATTTGAAGTGAATTAGTTTTTTTTTTCCTACTTCAATTAACAGTAAAAGGGAATATTAATCTGATTATTGCGTGTTTGTGGTAATCTAGGCTAAAATTCCAATCGATTTTACCCATTTTAGATGATGATTCTATAAGAAAAAATAAGGAATTGTTTAATTTACAGAGAATACTTAAAATAATAAGTAATCCCAAAGAGACATTAAAGGATAGTAGGGTCTTAAATTTTCACTTTTGAGTTTTTCTAACCCACGAGATTTTAGATAAGAAAGTGTGGTTAATGTGACACCATTTAGTGTTTTAGGAACTAAAATTTTAAAAAAGAGTTATTCAATAGAAGATGAGGGATATATTAAATCACAATAAAAATGAGTTGTTGTATTTTGCAGACAGATAAAGAGAGAGAGGAGAGAGATAATACAGGGAAAGCAGAGTTAAAATGAGGAAATAAATGAAAAATATTAATAATAAAGAAAAAGAAGAAAAGGACTTTTTATCTTAAAAAATAATTTCTTCAGGAAAATGTAAAGAAGTAGAAGATAATGGTTTCAATCATGGATCCTTGCCATTTGAGATCTAAGATGGATGTAAAAAACATATTCATTCACAAAATGCTAAGTACTGTAATTATGTTGAAATAATGCCTGAACAAGTGTTTAGTTTGTTTAGTTTTGAAGTTATTGCATAACTGCAATTCTAAGTTTGAAAGACTGATCAAGTTGGAGAGGGGATAGAAAAGAGATTACGCTCCTATTTCTCCAATTGAGTTGTTATCTAAATTTAGGTCTAGGCTTGAGAGATTAAGGAGATTCGCTAAAGGAGATAACAGAACTTAAGCTCCTATGTCTCCAATTCGGTTGCAAGAAAGATTAAGGGTTAGGCTTGAGAGATTAAGGAGATTCGCTAAGGGAGATAACAGAGAGTACGCTCCTATGTCTCCAATTTAGTTGTAATAAAGATTTAGGTCTAGGCTTGAGAGAGTCAGGAGATTCGCTAAGGGAGATAACAGAGATTAAGCTCCTATGTCTCCAATTTAATTCTCTCGTAGATTTAGGTTTAACCTTGAGAGATTAAGGAGTTTCGCTAAAGAAGATAACAGAGACTACGCTCCTATGTCTTCAATTAAGTTCCCTTAAAGATTTAGGTCTAGGCTTGAGAGGTTACTGAGATTCATTAAAGGAGATAGCAGAAATTACGCTCCTAAGTCTCCAATTTAGTTCATTTCTAGATTTAGGATTAGACTTGAGAGATTAAGGAGATTTACTAAAGGAGATAACAGAAATTACGCTCCTATGTCCCCAATTTAGTTGTAAAACAGATTTAGTGTTAGGTTTGAGAGATTAAGGATGATCGTTAAGGGAGATAACAGAGACTACGCACCGATGCCTCCAATGTTGTTGTCATTTAGATTTAGAATTAAGCTTTAGAGATTTAAGAGATTCGTTAAAGGAAATAACAAAGATTACAATTCAACATCTCCAATTTAGTTCATTTTTAGATTTAGGATTAGACTTTCGAGATTAAGGAGATTAGCTAAGGGAGATAACAGAGATTTCGCTCCTATGTCTCCAATTTAATTGTAATCTAAATCAAGGGTTAAGCTTGAGAGACTAAGGAGATTCGCTAAAGGAGACAATAGAGATTATGCTCCTATGTGTCTAATTTAGTTGTTATCTAGATTTAGAGTTAGACTTGAGAGATTAAGGAGATTCAATAAGGGAGATAACAGAGATTACGCTCCTAAATCTTCAATTTAATTCCTTTCTAGATTTAGGTCTAAGTTTTAGAGATTAAGGAGATTCAATAAAGGAGATAACAGAGATTACGCTCCTGTGTCTCCAATTTAGTTGCTCTAAATATTTAGCCTTAAGTTTGAAATATTAGGGAGATTTGCTAAAGCATACAACAGAGATTACGCTCCCATGTCTCCAATTTAGTTCCTTTCTAGATTTAGCTTTAGGATTAAAAGATTAAGGAGATTCGCTAAAGGAGATAATAGATATTAAGTACCTATGTGTCCAATTTAGTTGTTATCTAAATTTAGGTCTAGGTTTTAGAGATTAAGGAGATTCGCTACAGGAGATAACAGAAATTACGCTCCTATGTCTCCAATTCGGTTGCAAGAAAGATCAAGGGTTAGGCTTGAGAGATTAAGGAAATTTGCTAAAGGAGCTAATACAGATTAAGCTCCTATGTGTCCAATTTAATTGTTTTTAAGATTTAGGGTTAGGCTTAAGAGATTAAGGAGATTCGCTAAAGGAGATAACAGAGATTACGCTCCTATGTCTCCAATTTTGTTGTTATTTAGATTTAGAGTTAGGTTTGAGAGATTTAAGAGATTTGCTAACGGAGATAACAGAGATTATGCTCCAATGTGTCCAATAGAATTGTTTCTAAGGTTTAGAGTTATGCTTGAGAGATTAAGGAGATTTGCTAAAGGATACAACAGAGATTATGCTCCTATGTGTCCTATTTTATTGTCAATTAGATTTAGAGTTAGGCTTGAGAGATTAAGGAGATTTGCTAAGGGAGATAATAGTGAACACGCTTCTATGTCTCCAATTAAAATTTTGTTGAGGTTGAGTGAGACACTCTAAAAATTGACTAGCCTAGCTAAGGGAGAAAGTAGAGATTTAGTTCCAGTAGAAAAAAGAGATTATGTATTAGTATCCCCAATCAATATTTTGTTCAGATTGAGACTAATACTGCCAAGATTTGCAAATCTCATAGGGGTTTATTTAAAATTATCTAAAACCTTGTTATCCTCGATAGTTAACATCATTTGTTATTGAAAATTATTTTCATCTATATCATTAGAATTTCCCATGTTTTCCTTCTAAGATGCAGTGAATTTCTCAGTCAAATTCTTAAGAGATTTTCTTTATTGTGGCTAAAACATAAGGAGCTGTTTAGCAACTCTTTTAAAACCTGCTTTTGTGCTATCCTAACTGTTCAAAAACAAGCTGATCTCAGTAGATACTTGAGGAACTGCCAGTAACTTTCGAGCAAATTGTTCCTCTGAACAGACAAGCCAATTGTCAAGGAGAAGGAAGCATAGGCCGACTGAGAAGCTATCAGTCAAGTATGTAGAAAGATCTGGATTTTCCCATCTTTCTGGTGCAAAATACAAGGGAGATTCCCTGTTATGTCTCTGCAAAACACAATTCATTGAGGATTAATACTCCTTCTGTTTAAATAGATCATTTTCTTAGGTTGACAATTCTTCGAAGTTATCCTATAATTGAACTGCATGACTGAAGTTGCCTAATTTAACAACTGCTTATCCTGATTCGCTTTCTGTGACTAAAAAACTGTCTAGCTTGATGTTTCTGTGGAGTATTCGATTCTCATGAAGGAAACTAACTGAATCAATGATTTGAAGGGCCAGAAGATTCTTTTATTCATCTGAGTATTCTCCATAGATTCTCTGCAATTCCAGGTGGTGGATAAGCGAATATTTGCATCTCTCCAGTTCATAGACTATAAACTCATTGCTGTTAGCATCTTTGAAGAACTTGCACCCATAGTATTTTACAATGTAAGGAGCCTAGCAGATCCTCCTAATGCCTATTTCTCTGATGGTTTCTGCTTTGTTGGTGCACAGGGATAGTTTGAGAACAGATTTCCTTTTTTCCATGAGGTTTTCTACTCCGAAGAATACTCCACCAACTCCAACTCCTACGACATCATACACTTCACTAAACTCTTTCCACTCAAGCATGATGCTCAAAGCGCTCTTGAGTAAATCCTCAGTTAACTAGGTGTTCCTTTATCCCTTGGCGTTAAACCAACTGGCTACGTTATGGAGTCTGCGTTATTTACTCACTTACCAAACAAGAAAATCAAGCATTATCCTTTTCGAAGGAATTGGCAGACGAAGAGAGTCTACATGGTTCTTTAAAACGACTGAAAATAAGGGTATATTCAAAGCCCTTGTTTGTTTCTAAAGAAGAAACAGCAGCATTGAACGTGCGCTCTAGCTATTCTCCTTTGACTTACTCAATAACTAACATGCTATCTTGTAAAGCAAAGTACTCTGATTGAGCTTGTGGGTTTCAAACATGCTTTTTAAGTCAGGTTAAACAAGCACAATATTAGAGATTGTTGAGTAATCAAAACTAGTCCCAATATTATCTAACTGAAGGAGGACTTTCCCCAAGGAAACAAGATCTTATTCAAAGCAGTCTCTTTAGATTTCCTCCATAGGAGGCATTCGATTCTGAGATTCATTTCCTTATTCCGAATTCTCTGGGTTTCTGGGTTTAACAAGAGAGGTAAACCGAAAATTGCACAGTTTCATGAGAACCAGATAATCATAGCTTGATGACGAGACTAAGAAGTGCTGTGTTGTGATATTTCCGTGGGCTATGTGCTTCTGATGCAGCATGTTCACAGCATCAAGCATTTGAATCGCTAGCAATTCCTTGAAGGTTTCAGAAGGGGGATCCGTATTTTTCTCTGAATAATGCTTGATGATATCGTGTAAGCTTCCTTGACACATCTCCATTTGCTACACAAAATAGGCTTTCCGAGCAGTATTTGGATTCTCACTTGTACTCTATTCAACACTTTCATCAATTTCTGTGAGGAAGAATTGATTCTAAATATCCATAAAGTAATCGCTAGAAGGAAGTTATTTCCGTATAGCATACTCTCTCTCCATTGCTTAAATCTAGCAATCTGTGTGATCAGTGCATTCAAGTATTTTCAGAGCCACCTCTCCAATCCCATTCTTTTTAGCTCTGAGCACTAGCGTGAAAGGCCCATTTGCTATGTAGCTGATATCAGAATATTCTGTCTACTAGGTTGCCATCAAGGCTAGAAACTTTTCTATGGACTGAAGGCTAAAGCTACAGTTTTTGGTTTGGCTCTCAATTTTATCAGAGGGTGCACTCATTTTCTGAAATATTTGTTGGTTTGATTTGTCAGATTGTTATCAATGAATTGTTGTTTTGTTTGAAGGACAATTAATAATTTGGGGTAAAATTGATCACAAAATTATTGATATTTTCAATAAATCATAAAACAAAGATTGTTTTGAGAAAATAGAGAATCAGATTTCTTTTTCTCTTCATTAATAAGCCTCAATATCTTCCCTGCCCACAACTAAATCAAAAAAAATTTATTATTTTTTTCGAGCTTTAATATTTTTATTTCTTTTTTTATTAATTTAGTTTTAGAGAAGTGAGTTTAACATTTGAAAATCCTTATTTTATTTTCTCAATTAGATTCTTATTTCAACTGAATGTCATATTCTATCAATCTTTTTGCTTTGATAACTAATTATTTTACTATTCTTTTACCATTATCACCAATTTAATTAATCGTGATATTTAGATTTAAAGTAGTGAGAGTAACACACTTTGCAATTCCTTCTCCTAAATACTTTGCACCATTGTCACCAATAATATTCCACTTGAGATTTAGATTAAGAGAAGCGAGAGTAGCACACTTTACAATTCCTTCCCCTAAAAACTTTGCACCATTCTCACCAATACTATTTTCATTGAGATCTAGATTTAAAGAAGTGAGAGATACACATTTTGTAATTTCTTCTCCTAAATATTTTATACCATTGTCACCAATACTATTTCGGCTGAGATCTAGATTTAAAGAAGTGAGAGATACACATTTTGCAATTTCTTCTCCTAAATACTTTACACCGTTTTCATCAATACTATTAAACCTGATATTTAGATTTAAAGAAGTGAGAGTAACACACTTTGCAATTCCTTCTCCTAAATACTTTGCACCCTTCTCACCAATACTATTTCGGCTGAGATTTAGATTTAAAGAAGTGAGAGTAACACACTTTGCAATTCCTTTTCCTAAATATTTTGTACCATTGTCACCAATATTATCTTGGTTGAGATCTAGATTTAAAGAAGCGAGAGTAACAAATTTTGCCATTTCTTCTCCTAAATACTTTGCACCATTCTCACCAATACTATTACCGCTGGGATCTAGATTTAAAGAAGTGAGAGTAACACACTTTGCAATTCCTTCTCCTAACTACTTTGCACCATTCTCACCAATTCTATTACTCCAGAGTTTTATATCTAAAGAAGTGAGAGTAACACACTTCGCAATTCCTTCTCCTAAATACTTTGCACCATTGTCACGAATATTATTAACGCTGAGATCTAGATTTAAAGAAGTGAGAGTAACACACTTTGCAATTCCTTCTCCTAAATACTTTGCACCCTTCTCACCAATACTATTTCGGCTGAGATTTAGATTTAGAGAAGTGAGAGTAGCACATTTTACAATTCCTTCCTCTAAAAACTTTGCACCATCCTCACCAATACTATTTCGGTTGAGATCTAGATTTAAAGAAGTGAGAGTAATACACTTTGCAATTTCTTCTCCTAAATACTTTGCACCATTCTCACCAATTTTATTGCTCCAAAGTTTGAGATTTAAAGAAGTTAGAGTCCCGCACTTTGCAATTCCTTCTCCTAAATACTTTGCACCATTCTCACCAATTTTATTATCCACGAGATCTAGATTTAAAGAAGTTAGAGTACCGCATTTTGCAATTCCTAATCCTAAATACTATGCACCATTTTCACCAATACTATTTTCGTTGAGATCTAGATTTAAAGAAGTGAGAGTAATACACTTTGCAATTCCTTCTCCTAAATACTTTGCACCATTGCCACAAATACTATTATCCTCGAGATCTAGTTTTAGAGAAGTGAGAGTAATACACTTTTCAATTCCTTCTCCTAAATATTATGCTCCATTATCACCAATCTGATTCTTAGTTTTATTTAAATGAATTGAATCTATTAATTAATTAGGTGTTTCTTGTAGTTCCTTCATCAGTTTTTATAGATTCTATGTGTTTATTGAAATCCTGTCAACAATAGACTCTTAGAATTTTGGAGTTTCAATTTGAAATTTATGAAACATTCGATCTCAAATGGTATTCTTGTTAGAAATAATTTTTAATTCTTTCCTTTTTTATGATTTTTTTTTTCAATTCTCAATTACATATTTGAAATAAGTAATCCTTCACAGTGTTTCTTTTAAAATCCCCCACAACTTGTGTAATTAAATAAAATTAACTTGATTATTAGCGTTTTACCTGCCAACTAAAACTAATTTGTGGATTTTCAGCTAAAATAGATTCTTAAAAAGGATGTTTTTGCTTTTTCAAATAGATTTCAAGGAAAAATAACAAATTTTTTGAGATGGAATGTCTCATAAAAATCTCCTAGTATTTTAATTACAGAATATCTTAATTGTTTAATAAATAAGTTCGTGGCAATCAAGTTACAATTAGTTAAATGGATGTATGAATCAAAACTTTAGCAATTAAACAATTATCAGCATGCCTCTTTTGCTTTGTTTTAATATTATTAACAGCAAAAATATTTACTTTTTTAAAAAAACCACAATAAATAATGAAGTTACTTCTAGCATAATTATTAGCTACTTAATGAATTCGTTAGGAGATCAGTTAGACATAAAGGAAAGGTAGCTTTATCATGTGTATTAGCAATTTATAGATCAAGGAAGAGTGTAAAAATAGCGAAATTGAAGGATCTGGCAGTCATAGAGCAGTAAGGACACAAAGTAATATTGAAAGAGTATCAGAGCTAATAGAAGCAGATCCTCACCTCTCGATCTAAGCGATAAGTGATGCAACAGAACTGTCTTGGATTATTGTTTAAAGGATTTTGAAAGACAACTTAAATAAAGTTAGTCTTTGCACCAAATGGATTCCTTACAATTTGACATCTCCATAAAAACAAAAAAGAGTAGAAATAGCAGAAAATATCTTAAAAAACATAAAGAAAAATGTTATTTTTATAGATGAGAAGTGTATTTTTAGAACCTCAACCTCCAAAGCAAAATATTAGATCCTGGATGAATAGTGAGTCGTCCCTCAATAATATGAATCACATCTTGAGAACCAAGTAAATGTCTACTGATGACCTTGATAGTGATAATCCTCTGTTCAATGACTGATTTTTTTTTCTAAGAATAACTGAGGCTAATTTCGAACTTGAAGTTTATAAAAGAAAATATTTCTAAAATAATTGAAGAAAAATAATCAAATTAGGTTACAATTCAAGCTTTTTTCACTCATCATTTTTATTTCTGATCTTCCTCAAAGCAGATCTTACCCCATCTAACTTTGTGCTGAAAAAAATAAAGCACGTGCCAAAAATAACGGCAATCAAAATTTAAATTTTTTTTTTGATATTGCTAGATTTCTTTTTTTGTTATTTTTTTTCAAATAATTAAAGATTAAATAAAATAGGCTATGGCTTCCAATCAGTTGCTTAATAAAAGATAAAACAGGTTTATAAATAAAATAACATTATTTTATTAGTTTTCTGGTGGAGAGAAAGAGAGGAGATTTGATAAAATCTGCTAGCACAAGTTCCCATGGAGAAATAAAAAAGTTAATTCCTTTGAGATTAAGCAGCACAGGGAAACTAAAAAGAGATTAAAAATAGAGTCCTTAATCGCAGGAAACAAGGGAATCTCATTAGAGTCTTTATATTAATAACTATTTAATAATTAGTTTAGTACTACATTAAATTGCTCTTTATCTATCTAAGCCTCTATTTTTTTTGTATTACTAACATTTTGGTATTGTGTGATGCTAATCTAGTAATTGATTAAGAAGCACACAAATACACACATGAATCCTTCGAAAGTAACTTCGACTTATTCTTAAATGTGATAATTTCAATATTTCAATCCCCTTCCTTCTTTCCTTTTGTCTCTCTCTCTCTCTCCCAGCTTTGAATGGATTGTATTATCATTGGTAAGATTTCTAATTTGATTAGAGGATACTACTCAAGCGAATAAGAAACAAGCATAAGAGATAGATAGAACGCGCGTCTCTACCACATGCAAGCGAGAAGTTAAAGCTCGAAGTTTCCTTTCAGAAAACCCCAGGAGCTTTCATTAGACTTCTCCTCCATAACGCATGTGTAGCATTCTCCTCATCGCAGTAATGGAGATACAAGTGCTTCTGATAAGAAAAAGCAAATGACTTCAACTACTACCGCTACTGTCATTACAATATCCTCGCTTGCCGAAAAGCTCCTTGATCACAGCAAAACGCACGTACATCTAAATAAAAGTTTATTAAGACATGATTTGTGTGATATTCCTAACAGGCGAGTCAAACTTGGTTATCTGATAAATACTTTCGGAGGAATATCGTGCGACTTGCTGAGGTGCTGCAACTCAAGAGAGAATTCCCAAGATACATTCTTGAAAACGTAATATCTTTCGCGAAGATGCTTAACAAGGTATCGTCGCTGTTCATTGATGTTCCAGGTGAGTAAAAACAAACAAAATGTTTATGGGGAGAGAGTTATCCAACAATTTCATAGGATAAATATATTTTCTTTTTGCATTACAAGACCTCGATGCAAGTAGTAAGGTCTTAGAACTAGCACTCAGAATATGCTAAGTAGCATAAGCAGCGCGAAGCAGTAAGCAAGAAGGATTCATACAGTTAATCGTGGTCATTAATAATCTCGCTGTCCTGTGTGTTAAGTAAAAATTAGAAAAACATTAAATAGAAAAGAGAAACTGATGTGTCCATAATCATAGTATTTGGAACTCAAGGATTCACACCACTGATAATAATAATTTTTTAGTGATGCTAGATGCATTAAAGATAGATAACTGTTTGTCAATGTGTGCATGTGTCCGTTTGTTTTGATTATTCTGATGTTTTTTATTCTAAAAATTAGACTGTCGAACTTGCATCTTGGAAAGTAATACCTGAAGACTGCTGTTAATCTTATCGAGAAGAGTTCAAAACTGCCAGCTTATTACTCACCAACACTGTAAAACATCGAGGGCATCACTAGAAACAATATCTGCGGCATTTATCAGCAATAATTCAACTATGCGAAGGTGTACTCCCAGTCAGAGAAGACTCTACTGATCAAAGAAAATAATGTAACCGTTTTCGATTCATTTTTTAACTCAGAATAATGGAATCACACAGTTGATTGACTGATTGATTAGATAATCAGAAAGATCAAAGAGGAAGGACCTGAGTTTCTTCGAGAAGACAAGTAGTTTCTTAGTGATCTGCAGATCTTACTTTAGAGCTACTTCTACAGAGGCTGGAGCTTGGAAGAATGCAGGAATGTACATTTTCAGAAACTAGTAATCGAAGAAGATGACAGCAATAGCTAATAATAGTAATAGTAATCTTCAGCTAATACTATCACTGGTGCTGCTTGCGAGCGTGAGAGAATCTACATGAATGGTAAGAAGTTGAGCAGTGTGTTCTATGGGAAGGACAGCAAGATATGTATGATCTTTGAGAGACTCTTGCAAAGATTGAGAGCAGATGAGATTGATAATGGTACGAATCAGAAGAAGAAGACGCCTCTCAGGAGAAGTGATGTAGAGTTGATATATGGAGAGACATTCAAGGCGAGGAATGATGTCATGGATAGATTGTATGTGATCTAAGAGAAATTACAGAATTAATAAAGGGAAAACAGGGAAAGATAGAATGGAGAAGGTGATAACATGAATGGAGAAGGTGATAAAAGTGATGAAGATAGCAGAGAAAATAATGGATAAGGTGGTGGTGGTAGTGTTGCTGCAACTGCGACTGGTGGTGATGGCGGCGGTGGTGATTAGCTCTTCAGAGCAAGTCCTTAGTTTCCTTCTGTTAGTGATAACAATAACATGAATTCTAACATTACTAGCGGGATATTGAGACACAGAAACAGCCACGATGGCAGCAGATTAATGCAGGATAGCAGTCGCACTGAATCATACGATGATTACAAACAGCTGAAGCGAAAAAATATCGCAGGCAACGCAGTGTTCTCAATATCTTAAGGGAAATCTATTCGCCGGCGATCAGTCGATAAGGGTGTGAATTATGTCGAAAAATGGAAGAGCAATAATAATCTCGCTGCAGACAGTGAGAACGGAGGAACGAATAGCTAATAGAATAGCAACAGTAACAATGGTGCTTAATTGAACAACTTTATGGTTGTGCAGCAAGCTTAATCGTAAATGAATAGCTATGAGAAATCAGGAAATCAATAACAAATAGGCAATGCACTCTAATAGTATCAGCAGCAGTAGATTCCTGATGATAAAAAATAACAATTAATCTCTGTGTAGATGCAGCTAAGTCCTTAATAGTTACTTGCATTCCAGCAATACTTTTCAAGACAACCATCCTAAGAGATGGAGTAGAAGTTGTTGCCACCAAGCGGGGATACTACTGTTCACAGCCAAGGCTTTGGTGCGTTACCTATTATTGTATCAAGTAATGGTATGCAATCGTTCAATTTATCCAGCAATCATAATAATAATAATTCAGATAGTAATAAAAATTCTAATGGGTCAATAACTGTACCTCCGCTGTAGCTATCCGTTGTCCAACAGCTTTAGTAGTCACAGTATCAGCAATCACAGCCATAATTCCCGCAACAGCAGCATTAGACGCTCCTTTCAGCGTCTAACAATACACTAACAAATAAACAGCTAATTGCATCTCCATATTTCTGCACTGATTCCCCATAGAGCTTCTAAGATCCACACGCATACACAACTCAATACCCACATCAGCAGCAATAATAATAGTATTAATACTCTCCCTTCTCAGCTAGCCTTTACAATAACAATAACCCCAATAATCCCGAATCTGTATATTATTCTCCTTAGAAGTTAACTTCGATAGACGAATCAAAGCAACAAGAATATCAATAATACTAGCTATTCAGCAGTAGTCATGGGAGTAATAGTAATAGTAATAGCAGTGGAAATGGCATTGTTAGTTAACAGTTAGATATCTAAAAATAACAACATCAGTAACAATAACAATAACAATCATAATAATACCATTCTAATAATGCCTTTCATTTCAGGCCTTATCATAATACAATCGACAATAACAGTTAAGATCTACTGAAGAGTACACTCTAAGCACGTACAGTCGAAGCAGCATTGTCCGCTGGGATCTCAGCTATGCCAGGACAGTTAAATAGTGATTCCTCGAGAGAAGCAGCTACAACAAATAATGGTAAGATTCTGAGTATGATCAATGGCAACAATGACATGATGATGTTGTCCTAGAAGCATACATTATACTCCAGGCCTACAGGTAAAATAGAAAGAAAACAGAAGCAGAAATTCTTTGCTTTTGAAAAGTTAAAAATATCATCCCCCTTTTCTTATTTTATTCTTCCTAGGCACATTCCGCTTAGACACGAATGAGAATGCAATGAAGATGAGTCTCCCCCGACATCAAGGATCCGATAAATCCATGAGCATCCCCCTGCATATGATAAATGAAAAGAACGATGAGTAGGCGATGGATGGGCAGTTTACGAATAATCAATAGCAAATGCAAATGATGTAATAGTAATAATAGATGAAGAAGGAATATGAAGAGCTGAATGTCGCTAATCCACTGGAGACTGACAGAGAAATAAGCAAATAAGTGGAACAATAGTAAAGCACGAAATAGCTGTAATAGTAGCAGAGTGGATAGGATATGAATCAGAATAGTGGAGTTGTAGGATACAAGATTGAATCCCCGTAGAATAATGTTTCAACTCCTATGAATAACAAAGTAAGTTAGTAATAGTCATAACTCTCAAGAGATCAATCATCTTCCTTACAGTAAACCCCTTCGAAAATACCATATCCATAGGAGAAATAAGCTGCTTCTGTTTCTTCCTCAGCTTCTCCGTTCCCTCCAAAGTAGCTCGAACGAATGCGATTAACGAAGGATATTGTGAGTCTGAAGAATATACCTGGCGGGGATAGTCTAGCTAATACACCTGAAGCTAATAGCAGTTGTAAGATATCGTAGTTCCCAGCGATAGCAGGCAAGAATGAGGGTAATAGCAGTAGTAAGCATAGAAATGAATCATCGATGAATCGAATGGAATTGTAGAATAATAGTAATGCAGTGACGAAGTAGCAATAATTGTAAGAAAAGCAACAAATAGTCAAATAGCCATAGCAACTGCAGTAACAGCAGTAGTAGATCTCAAATCCAAGTAAACCAAATGCTACTAGGAATGCTAAGCGAGACGACTCCAGACATCTAGAAGCATAGACTACTAATAAGCTATCAAAACAAGGATCAGCTTCTCAAGGTAATTCACCCAATGCGAACGATGCTAGCTATATCGCTAAGCTTAATTCAGCTTCCTAGCGATTAAAACTCAGTACAAGTCTAACATAAGCTACGCATCATACACTAGTCCACTCTCAATCGCAGCGAGACCCATTTAATCATCAGCCCCGCAGTTAGCAATCCTCCGCTAATAACCTCTAGACATCCTAGAATAACCTTTAGACATCATAGAATAACTTGTAGACTTCTTAGAACACGATCTTCACAGGGTAGCAGCATGCAGCATCGCCTTCAAGCTCAGAATGCAGCCCTATTAACAAGAATACTTTCATTTAGAACTACTCACGGAATACTAACCATAATAATAGTACAATCGGACAGTCAAATACACCCAGCAATACTAAGTTTAGTTCGAAGAGTTAGCTGCAGAACAACACTCCATAGCAATCATCGCAACCTGTGTCATCTTTGAATGGACTTAGCATCCAGTAATCGGAGGCATCGTTGAATAGATAATTGAAACTCAGTGAAAGTGAATCGATGACACCCATTAGCAGCTAACATTAGCATCATCATCATATGAATAATAATTCTGACTATTTATCGCATGTGTTTGAGATCTTGACATCGACACATTCAGAGCTATGTAGTGTCTCCAAATGCATTCTATTCAATCAAGACGTGTACTGTATATCGATTGCATTGACTAAGAACACAACTGAAACGCTCTTTGAGTTGTCTGGATATCATAACCTAACGAAAGCACCACTTGGCACGGAGACACTTTCACTTAAAATATTGTAAGGAAAAAATAATAAGAGGATTCGTTGTTTGATATTAATTAATTAGCGGGAGCGTTAAGGTACTTGTTTGTGTGGTATGGTTTTAAAAAAGAAAAGGAGTCTTGAATCTGTTGGATCTCAGCGAGGGGACACCGTTTAACAAGCCTTTTAAGACTGTTTCAGGGTTTCGGGATATGTGTTAGTATTTGATTTTCCCGTTTATCCAAGTGAATGCAGCTGAGAACAAAATTGAAATTAATTCTTCTCTGACGAGCATGATTCAGTACAAGCGGTGGTCGATTGATTTTCTTAATCAAAGCTACTAAGCTACTATACATCACTTAAATCGAAACGAATTCAAACTGTCTCTCAGGAAGTAAGTTAGTTATTATTAGAGGGATTTCCAGGAGTAGTATTTATTTCATAATTTTTCTCGTTGATTTTTTTGTCTAAAAAAGTTCAAATGACAAGGAGTAACTTAGATTAGATTTAAACTTCGATGAAGATGATTGTGTGAATATTAAGAACAAAAGTGGGAAACTAAATGAGTTGAGAGCGAAGATGATTCGGATGAAGCCGACTCGAAAGCATGATATTGTAAACTACGACATCCCAAATTCGATTACCTTCATTCCGAAAATCAAGGATTTACTTGCGTTGGTTTAAACTTTCTTATTGAATACGCATAACTACACATCACTTTCGCAATATTCCGAAGAGC
>Ga0302271_10001836_pt1 | contig 19903 bp, 13 predicted proteins | sample III_Bog_N1_1_FD_198767 | JGI IMG/M metagenome (GOLD analysis project Ga0302271, IMG submission 198767) | Peat permafrost microbial communities from Stordalen Mire near Abisko, Sweden - III_Bog_N1_1 | ecosystem: Environmental > Terrestrial > Soil > Wetlands > Peat | place: Sweden: Abisko... | reverse complement strand
AAAGGCTTGGGTAATGTCTGAGAGGTTTTTACAGCAAGAAAGGTTGAGTTGATTAGAATGATAGATATACATGGTGGGGAACAACTTTTATTTAACCCTCCCTCTCTCTCTCCTCAGAAGATCACAACTCCAAATCAAAACAATTAATTTTTTCTGATTTTAAATCATTCTTTAGCCTTATCCAGCTATTAGATTCTGAAATAAACGAGGATAATCAATTTATGAATCTTAAAACAAACCAAAAATATGGGAACAATGCCATCAAAATGAAATAGCCCATCAAGCGATAATAATCTTGGAAAGATCTTAACAGTCACGCACATTAGCAAATGAAATAAGAGAGATATTTCATAAAATTCTTTGATAATATTATCTTGCAATAATACCCTTACGAACACAGAAAGTTCATATTTTTTTTTCAACAACAAAAAAAGAAGAAGAAAGGAAATATTTCCAAGCTTCAAGCAGGTGATGACGATTATTTATGTTGAGTGAAATTATTTTTCAGTTTGGGGATAAGAAAGGTTCGATCATTGAGCCATACTTCAAAAGAATTTCTTCTTTATAACTATTAATCCTTCTCCAAGCTTCATTACCGGGGTGTTATTCATCAGACGGTGCTTCGAAATGATCCACCATTTCATGAGGCTTGATTTCCATTTTTTCATAGTATTACGTAACCTATTTTAAGAATGAAGATTATTATTTTTAATTTTATACTATTCAAGGCATTGAAGATTTTAATTAAATTCTTGTAAACTTATTATGTACCTATCCAGGAAGTTCTTCAAGGACACTAGTTTAGAAAGATTGTTCGTTTAATTCATCATAAGTCTTCATATCCACGAATGAAACAAGATCTCTGTCATCTCCATCGATATTGTTCAGATAATCCATGTCTTCAAAATTCTCGTCGCCTACTCCTACGATTACGATGCTAATAGGAAGATCAACACATAATTTAATCTCTTTGACAGTATCTTCACCATCATTAATTATTCCGTCTGTGATAATCAACAAAATATAGTAATTCTTATCAGATTCTTATTTTCCTAGGGTTGCTGCTTTTCGGGCAAGTTGTATGATAGGCTAAAAATAAGTTGGTGCTTCGAGAATTACGTGGTCATCTATGATATTGAAATATGCTGCCATCATTCCTTTTAAATCATGCATCTCGGGGTATTATTCTGAGCCAATTAATGGGAAGCAATGGCTAGTTTTCTTCAGTGTATAATGAGGTAGCTTTGGCCTGCCGCCTTTCGAAAAAATAATACAAAGAAAATTTAAAATAAGTTTATAAAATGTCCTTTCTTTTCTTTTTCTTTTTCTTTTTTTTTGAATTTTATTTTTACCAAATCCATACATGGGGACAAGGAGATCGTTATCAAATTTGATCAGTATATCAGCGACGACTTTTAGACCTTTTACATAAGGGTTTTTGTCCAGCTCTGTAATGGTGTGAAGGGAGTATCCTCTTCCTTTATTTTTACCATTTGATTTAGTGAAATCGATACCGGCAATGAGATTAAAGTTAATCCCTGCATGAAGAAACTTTTTTAAATCGATTTTCTCTTCAATCTAGATGCTACTAAGTAAATATGTTGCTGATCTAAAAGTGAAACATCCCTTTTAGTTTTAATCTAATGGAACTTTGATGGGTTCAATTTTCTTCTAAGACTTTAGAACAGTTTCTTTATCGACTGGAAACAGCCATTCCATTGAAACTTCTCTGGATTGATCATTTTTACCTTCAAAGATAATCTTAAACTGTAGAAACAAAGAGTGAAAGGTATGTAAATAAAATGGACAATTTCAAAAAGCCTGAAAAATACGTGCCAACTAGAAATTAACTCATTTTTAAAAAAAATATTTTTTAAATCTGCTTTGTTTTTAGCTTAATCAGCTTGTGTTTTAAAAGAGGGAAATTTAACTTAAAAATCTTTCTTTTTGTGAAGATGAATTAAATTCTTTATATATTTTGATTACCCAGCAAAACTATTTATCCTTTTTGCCAAATATTGATGAAAGAAGGATTTTCTTTGGCTAAAATGACACTGTCATTTCTTCAGAGTTATCACGCCTGTTAGGAGTGCACTTTTATGAATAAATCTCCATAACCTCATCTCTCGTGTTTCCTTCTCCATAAATCTTCAATGTTAAGCTCTTTATGTATTTGGCATCTTTGCTAGATAGATTTAGTGTTATATCCATGGTAATATAATTATTATCATCGGGTCCATCTAGCTTAATAATTGAAGAAGAAATCTCTCCTAGTTCCTGGTTATCTTAAGATTTAAGCACTATAGGAGTAGGTTTAAAAACAATAATTTTCGAAATCAATGCCTCCGCAGAGCAATGTTCTAGTATGGAACTGTACACGCTGACAGCATTGTTGTTATTAATTGGGCAGATAAATACAGTGAACTGTAAACTTTGCTCATCATCATAGCATTGGAAGACCTTGAGGGGAGTTATGAAAGCATGAGATGCTGAAGTTGCCCATTCAGTTGATGGCGTATCATAAAAGGATTTTCCTACTGGGTCTGGAAGCCCTTAAGTATGATCTTTAGATTTCATTTTCACACAGTACTAGTAGCCTTCTGGTAATACTTTCAATTAGCATTTCAAGTAGATATTGATGAACTATCCATCTTTCGACCAAGAAGGGACGAGCAGATCTTGTAATTTTAACGGTATTTTTTGAATCCTTCCTTCCATTTTGGTTGTGTAAACGCGCAATCTTTATGCTCTTTCTGACTACTTTTTTATTTTTATTTTTTGATTTCCCCCCTCCTTCTCAGGGTGGATTGTGTGGCTTTTAAATCCTTTTATATTTCTCCTTTTTTCGTTTGTTTTGGCATTCTCACATGAAGGGTTTAGCATATTTTATTATTGTTTTTTGTAAAGTTAAGAAGAAATATCACAATTCTATTATAAATATAATTTTATGATTTTTAAGAAGCAACTAATGTTGGAAGGTATTTGTTTAGGAGCTATTTTTAGTTTGTTCGAAGAAGAAACCTAAGAGGATGATTGGGGAGAAGGCAAAGGGAATATTTGATTTTATCTTCTGAAAACCAAAGAATATTAAAAAAAGAAGCAAAAGAAAGAAGGATTTTTAATGAACGTTGTTTTCAGTTACTTTTTACATTTTTTTTTGTTGCGTTGTTTACTTGAATTCTTCTTCTTAGAAACGTTCATGTTAATGTGTAAAAAGTCTTCTTTTTTCCAAATTTCTTTCAGCAAGAGAATTATCTCAATGATCTTTTTTTTCAAAGCTAAATCACTCACTAATAGTGAGTTTTAAGTGGCATTATTTCATTTTATTTAAGTCATTTTGTTAACAATTATCCTAATCGAAAGCAAAAAATATCTCCAGTGTCTTTCTAAATTATTTTAGGGCTATCTACCCCCAATAATTTCCCTAAGATCTATTCGTTCTTAGACTTTTAGATAGACAAATTATTCTTCTTCTTTGATTCTCAAAAAACTAAATTATAATTTTATCCACACAATTAATTACCCCTAACAACAAAAATCAAGTATTATGATCATCTTTTAGGATCTTTTAATAGTTAGATTGCAATAATTCAAAGAGAGAAAAAAGTTATTTTTTTAAAGGAAAAAAGTATCATTTTTTCTTACATAACTTTCTATGTGCCACTGATTATGCTTTCGTAATGGGGTAATAATAACGAACAAGCAACGAAGTTATTGTACCATCCAGCATACTGTGTAACTTTTATTTATCTTTCTTATTTTTTCTAAACAAATTCATTTTTTTCACTTTTTATCAATTTTTTCAACAAATTAAGATAATTTAACTTAATATTGCTGATTTCATTCTTACTGCTGAGTCCAACAAGTATTTTAAATCTATTATTTTTTTAATAAGTTTGACTAATACTTATTCAAACTGTTGAGGTGCTTATGTCGCTTTTAAAAATCTTGCAAATATATTCAACCAGAAAAATTGACGCAAAGATTTTCATCTCACACCTTCAAATCTTCCCACAATAGAAAATAATATGACTAGAGAATTTGCTTTTTCGAATGTTTGACGAAAATGAGTCGAGAGTCAAAGATTTACAATAAGGAAATGCTTCTACGCCGTTCACCAAAAATACGATCAAACCTACAAAAAACGAGATTAAAAATTCGATATTAATTGAGAAGAAAATCAACACAAAATAAGATAAGAAATCAATAGAAATAATGTAAAAGAAGCAAAGAGTCTTGAAGTATGTCATCGTTGGGAGTGAAGGTATGGAATAATGCAGACATTTACATAGGCATTATTGACAGGTTTAAAGAAGAAATGACAAACATTTTAAGCATAGGTGTTGGCAAAACTGCAATAATCTCATTGTTTCATGGGAGAGAGTTTATTGAAAAAGCGGCTTCAACCATCGGAGTGTAACTAAGTTCGAAGGATGTTGTTGTAAATAATGTGAACATAAATCTTCAAATATGGGACACTGTAAGAGCAAACAAACGAACACATTGGCTTCTTTGTGTCTTTATTCAAATATTTATTTCTCAATAATTGTGAGAAAAAACATATTGTCTCAATAGATCGCGTACAATATTCTTATTTTTTATTTCTTTCCAAGGTAGGTAAGAAATCCTACTAAGCATTGATGCTGCCTCACTATTCCAAGGCTAAGGGAATCTTTATTGTCTACGACATAACTAGGTATACTAAAAATAAACTAATTTACACCATTGACAGTTGCAAGTTGAAATAATTGATCTTCTTGTTCTTCTCAAAGGAGAGAGACGTTTGATAGGATAAAGGAGCTAGTTATGTCTTCAAGGCAAAGTAGTAGCAAAGATGTGCTTGTGTTCCTTGTTGCAAACAAGCAAGATTTAGGCGGAGCGTACATTTTTTTTAATTTTGTTCAAAAAAAGGAATAAGGCAAAATAAATACTTATCAAGACGATATTTTAATAAATGTCTGTTTTTGTGTTGTTTTTTGATATCAGGAGGGTTGTAAGTAGGCAGGAAGGTGAGGAGTTTGCTCAGTAAAATGGATTGAGTTACTTTGAAGTCAGTGCGAAAGATGAAGAATCGATAAAAAGGTTATTCGAAGTATCTACTGCAAATGTTTTATAGTTTCTGCCTTAAAAGCGATCTTTCTTTAAATTCTGCTTGCGAAAGGGGAATATATTTATATTATTTTTGATTGTGTTAGCATTGTATAAAGCTATTAAGAGATGAAGCAATGCCTTTGGTATGTTTTGTGTAAAAATTATTCTTAAAATTAAGTATTCGAAAGTTGTAAGGAGTGTCAAGTATACTAAGCAGAAATAAGATATTTGTCTAATTTAGAAAGATGATATTTTGGATTGAAATGCCAAAATGGAGTTGCTTATTTGTATGATGAATTATGAAGTATTTAATAATCAAAATGCATCTTTTTTATCAAGCAAAAAAGCAAAGAAATGTGATTATCTGATCTCTGATTTTGATTCAAGAAATTAATTCCAAAGGGAAAGATCTTAGAAGAAATAAATACTTTATTTATAAAGTACTATCAATCGATTAATCATTTTTGAAAGATTTAGATTGAAATAACAAGAAACGGAGAACAAAGTCAGTGAAAGCTATCAAATGGAAGAAGGAGGATAACCATTAGAGAAAATAGAAGAATCTATTAGACTCAAATATGTTTTCTTAGGAGAAAAGGGTAAAAATTGGCTCTTAGAATGCTGCAAATATCATAAAAATATCTCTTTCGACTTTGAATTTCAGGTGTGGGAAAGACTTCAATTGTGACATAATTCTGTAGAGGATAATTTTAAGAAGATACAGATCCAACAATTGGTGTGGCTTATTCCTCTAAATCTATTCAAATAAGTGATGTTGAAGTTAAGTTATAGCTCTGGGATACAGTAAGATTAAACTCATAATGAATTAGCAGTGAGTATTTTGTTATTAGAGGATATATTTTTTTGTAATGTTTGAAGTCAGGGAATGAGAGATACAGGGCTATAAAATAAGCACACGCTAAGAATGCGCCAGCGATATTCATCGTATATGATGTTACTAAGTATACAAATTATTGTTTTTTTTTGTTAACCAACAAGAATTTAACTGCATTTTACTAGCAGATTTATTTTCAAAAAAATCTACAAAATAATAGATTAAAACAACATTATTTCAATCTAATTTTTTTATGTTAAAAACAACAAACCCATCATTTGGAACTCTTCCATCATATTTTTAATATATTTTGGCTACATCAGGAGAGATACCTTCGAATCGCTGAGAACACAGATCGAAGAAGCAATCGAAATTGATTAAGATTTGCTTCAAATATTTCTGATAGCTAATAAAGCTGATCTTGAAAAAAAGTAGATTGATTTAAGCACCATTTTGAGTTATTTATTCCATTCGCAGATTATGATAAACTATCTAAACAATTTCCCTTTTTAATTATTTCTTAATTGACATTTTGTTTTGTTAAGCCGAGTTGTGAGTACTTAAGAAGGAGAATAATTCGCTGCCCAAAATGGACTAGAATTCTACGAAGTCAGTGCTAAAAATGGAGAACAAATCAGCTAAATTCTGTACTCAGCAACTGCTCATATCCTTCATTTACAATAAAGAAAAGTATCTATGAGAATAGAAAACGAAACTAACACAACATTACCTGAGAGCAAGATCAAAACAGACAACAAATACACAATAGTAGGATGCGTAGCGATTGGCGTAGTTCTAGCTGCTGTCTTGTATCCTGTCGTTAAATCGCTGAAAAAGTGAAACGCCACAAGAGCTAATTTCATGAAATCCATCACATATTTTAGCTGAGAATACATAGATTACTTATTTTTTATGTTATATTAATAATGTGTTTATTCCATGACAAATCAGATACAATATTCAACAATACAACCATAAATGATGTCTTATGAAATGATTATTTTTGTTAATTTCAACTCGAAAAAGCAGATCATATGATTTGATCAATGAAAGGCTATTTCTGTTTATCATCTGTGTTTTGCTATTCATCTAATTTAAGTTCGGAGATATCATCAAACAATGGTTTTCCTTTAGTTTCTCTGAAAAAAGAAATTGGATAAACTGCACTGAGAGCAAGTACAGCTGCAGCTAGCAATGGATTTATCGACAGTCTTTTCGCTTAATTTATAATTATTGGTGCTAGAGACGACCCCGCAACACCGATTGACATCTATGCACCTACTCCTAATGATCTAACTGTTGTTGGATAGAGTTCTTCGACAAAAAGTGCTAATATCCCTAGAGTACCGCAATTACAAATTCTCACAGCACCAGCTAAAACTGTCTGAATCACATCTGAACTTACAAGAGCGAATAAAGAGCAAAATACAAGACTACTCGAGAAGAAGATCAATGTGAATAGCTTTCTTGGGAATTTCTGAATAAACTGATTGCAGAGGAAATAAGCAAAGACTTCACCACCTCCTACGACTAGCGCGTTGATGTAGAGATCCGAACCAAGAGACCCTAGGGAGTATTGCGTCGCGTAGTAGATCATCTGCGTGAAGAACATGACGATACAAGAAGCTGCGGTTATTTTGCGGAGACTCTTGTATTTGACTAAATCTAAATACGTGTAGACCTTCATGGAATACTATTGTTCGACTGGCTAAATGTAAAGATCTTTTTCAGAGATGGGTGGTTTACTATTCGCAGAGGCTATTTTGTTAATAGTTTAATACATTTCTTCTCTTAGATTCTTTGTTAAGAGAAATCTAGGCGATTCGAAGACAAATGCGGCGGTGAGGAAACAAATGACTCCAGCTGGAATGGCTATGAAATATAAAAAGATATCCCTCCAATCAGTGATGTATTTTGCGATTGGGACGAGAATGATCTCAAAGACAGCCCAACTCATTAAGAGAAAAGTTGATCCTCGCTGTCTAAATTCTTCGCCACTTTGTTCATTCACCATAATGAGATTCAGATTATTACATGGAACCAAGCAAAAACCTATTTATCACAATGAAAAAAGAAAAAACAATAAAAGAATTTGTCAAAATTATTAAAATACACATAAAATATGCCTTGAAATAAGAGTAAATAATGGATTACCAGTGAGTAAAATTGTGAAAATGAGTGAGTAAATGGAATAGGAAAATGTTATGCCAAAAATGCCAATGGTAGAAAGAGTCCAAGCGATTATGAGACTAACCCTTCTACCCTTCCAATCTGCTAAGAAACTAAACAGAATGTTCCCAAATATTGGACCCCAGAAGAATGCACTCTAAGCGATACTTCGGTAGTCTCTGTTTTCGCAATATAAATGAAAATCGCTGGTTATTGTAGAATACTGCGATTCTTTAAGTATTCCGAGCACACATCCTCCATTGTCTTCAGTGCAAGTTGATGTTAATGACCCATCTGGGCAAATCAATTCAGGATCAGGGAAATAATAAACAGGCCCAACGAAAATGAACACAGACACCATCCATTATGCGAAGAATATGAGTAGCATGCGGATTTAGTACAGACCACCTTAACCTGCATGATGAAGAGCTTCTTCAACAGTTTTAACTTAATTCTGCTAAAGAGATGAAGAATACTCGGGGTAATCTGATTCGTCTCCAAGATTCATTATAGGAATCAGTTCAATCGATTAATTTAACCTACTCAAATCTCGCGTTTCTTTGTATCAGAATAATAATAATAATAATATTGATCAACAGCTTTAACACAATTTTGCTTGTTTTATTTGAATTATTTTAAAGAACTTTTGCATAATAGTACCAATTTTACTTTTGATTATTGGAAGTAGCTCTTTGATCGACACTTTATTGTCATACAAAATCAAAAGATATATTTTTTGCAGCAACAAAAGAAGAAATCATTTCTCTGGAAATTTCGTACTTTTTAAGATAATTAATACAGTGTGAACAACAATCTCCTTAGGTCGATTTGCTTTAGATTAGTTATTAAGACAAATAAGGAATCATTTTTCCTTTCTTGATTTTAGGTAAATTTCAAATATTTAAAAGTTCTTATTTTATCAAGAAAATAATAGGTTAAAACAATTTTCCAACCTAAGCAATCATGTTTTTCTGCATTATCACAAATATCTTGGAATAATTTATTTTAAAAGAAGCTTCTCCTTACCAAAAGGGTTACTGAGCTTTGCCTACAATTTCAATTAAGAATTTTATGGAATTTCATATCTTTTTCTTTCTTACTGTTTTCTTTTCTGACTCAGCAACTCCAAATAAAACCAAGATTCTTGCGGTGTTTTGTTTAAATCATTGAATCGAAAAAAATCTTTAACTTAATTTAATAAACTAACATATTATTCAGCGAAGGAAGGAATATCCCAACAAGGAACAAGGAGAAAAAGAAATGTTTAGGTTTAGATTTGCGTTGGGACTTGCAAAATGTTTTAAGGGGTTTAATAGCATACATGCATTTACTTACCCGTAGCAATAGTAGTACCAGCAGAAGATGCTCTTAGGGTCCTGCTAAAGTAGATTCTATTTTTCAACTCACAACAGCACAGAGAAAGATTACTACAAAATTCTTGGAGTAGAAGAACAAGCAACTCAAGAAGAAATCAAAAAACAATTCCATAAACTAGCTAAACTCTACCATCCAGATTCCACTGAAAAGACTGGAAACTATGAGGTAAATAATAAAAAATATATTAAATTTCAAGATTATCCATGTTTTCATCATGGCAAACAGCAGATAAATCATATTTTTCACTAGCATTCATTCAAATCTGTATCTTTTTGAAACAGGAATAATTCAAGGAAGCATCAGAAGCGTATAACATATTAGGCGATGTTATCAAACGAGCAAAGTATGACAGTGAAAGGAACTTGGAGAAACAGCGAAACGAAGAAGCTTCGAGATAATATAATAGATTTTTCAAGGGAGGAGCAGGTGCTTATTCGTAGACTCATGCGAATTATGAAGCTCATTAGAACGCTTATGCTTAATCCCAACGTCAATCGAAATAAGACGAACAGCGATACAAAACATATCAAGATTACTAAGGATTCTAAAAGAGAGATTTCGATTCAGGGTAGAGATAATTTATTTTTCATTTTTAGAAACCAAACAATATCTACTTCTTTATTCAAAAGGAACATGGTACCTGAGGGTCTTTGGGCGAATATGAAAGATGCACCTGAACTATGGGTCATATCGTAAGAATAGTTAATGCAAAAACTAGATTTGCTTATTATTTTTGTTGTTGTTTTTGCAGAGGAATCATGTTGCTATTGATGTTGCGGTGGTTTATTCAATCAACAACTGAACAGAAAAATTCAAATTATTCCCCTGATGATGATTTCGAGGGTGGAGTGAGACGTGGCAGGATTAAACTCAGACCAGAAGATGTCAAAGGAATGTCGTTGACGTAGATGGATGAATTAGATGCTACTGGGAAGTATTAACTCCCTCCTAATGCTAAAGCAACCTTAGAAGAATACAGATCCATCGCTAGGGTTGTTGATTAGGACGCAAAAAAATACAATAAATTAAAGAGATAGTAGTAAGAAGATGACAGCTTCTCAGATATTGAAGATGAAGATGAAGAAGAAGAGGGAAGAGAAGCTTAGCGCTAAAGGGAAGTTATTGAGAAAATCAAATAAGAATAGAGAGAGCTGATGATGTAAAAAATGGAATGGGAAGAAGCAGGTTTAGAAAGAAAATTACAAGCATAATAGTAGAATAATAGGCCTAAGGTGTAGAACTACAGGACATCAAATTAAATTTAGGCTTATGATAGAAGCATGCAAGAGAAGAATTTGCAAAATAATCTCAGGAAAGAGTAATAAAACAGTGGAAATAACAATAATGCCTCCGCTGTAATTATTTAGGAACCAAGTAACTAGGGTACAGCAGTTACTTCAGCTACTAAAGCAGCGGTTAAAGATAATAATACCTCTTCTTCATCTATTTAACTGGAAATGATATCAAAGCTAGACCCAAAGTAGCTGTAGATCTTTGGTGTAGCTAAGAAGGCTCCAAAAGAGGAAGCAGAGACATTGGATAATTAGGTTGTTTCAAACACCAGCTAAAAAGTTGAACCTGACATATCAATAAGTAATATCAAGACAAGCTAATAAAGTTGAGATTATCAATAGCTAGATAGAAACAACTAGCTTTTTACTTGATTATTATTCTTCGATTTTAAAGTGTTTGTAAATGAATTTGTTGTTTATGTACTACGTAAATGAGAGTTCAAATGGCATATGAAATGTGTATTTGTAACTTTTTTCGTTTGAAAATAAAAGAGAAAAAGGAAGAAATGAAATGAATAGGATGATTCAAATACATTCGTAATGATATAAAAGATAAATAAATTTAAGCTGTGTGAAGAAAAAAAGATTTGAAAAAAGAATAGTATTTGAATGCGCCTGGTCTTCTTGGCGTTCAGAGATTGATTGTTTTGTAAGTTTCTTAGGTAAGAGTGTTTAGCAAACCATGCTGTTTCATCTATAATCATATGATTTTTTGTTGAAATCAGTTTGAAGCATCTCTCTTTCTTTCAAGTCAACTAATTGTTTCTCGAATGTTTGTCTCTCGTTCTTTTCTTCGATCATCTGTAGTTGAAATCAAGTGATTATGTTTAATAAATTCGATAAAATGGTATAAATATAATAAATAAGTTACTTTTCTATTTTATCCCATCATTTATCTCTAATATTCTCTCTTCGCTGCTCTGGCTTGTTCTTCTCTCTAATCAAAAAAGAAATTCAAAGTTATCAAAAAATTCTAGTTGTTTAGTTCTTAAAATAAGTATGAATATAAACTCAAACTTACTCTCTTTCCTTCTAGGAAATGCTAGTAATTCTTGGAATTTTCAAATTCGTTTAGCTTCTGATTTCTATCGGAGAAGCACTTCTTTGCGTCGCCAAGGAAATCAATCTCACTCTTTTGGTTGTGTCTAAGTTTGAGAAATCAACAATCAAATCATTGTCTTTTTTATTATCTCAAAAATTACTGGAGTTCATGTCTTTCGTTGCGACTGCCATCAAAAGCTGCCCTACGATGCTCATGGATGTTATTAAGCAGTTATTTCTTCTGTTCTGAAGTTTCTGTTTCCTTCTTGAATTGTGTGTCCTAAAAATCACCCCAAAAAATCAGTAACATTTTCTCAGAAAAAAAACCCTTACAAGAGTTGTGTTGTTGCGGCCATAGTTATCCTTTAAAGGTCTGCTAAGGATGCCTTGTCTGACTTTATTCATTGGGTCTCTAAGTATATCTTGTTCTGTGAATTGTTTGGTATTATTTTAAGAAGAAGTAAAATTTGGTAAAATTTTTTTAATTAAATTATTTCCCTGAAATGTTTGTCTTCTCTAAGATCTACTTTCAACTGACAGAATTTACTAATAAATTTTATTTTTCCCGCAAGAAAAATTTATTTTCTAGAACTAGATAGTATTTTTAAACGAGCTAGAAATGGACAATCGCATAAATGTATGCTTATTTGAATTCTGAAGATGCTATTTGAATATTCAATTCAATAATTATTCTTATAATTCTTGCATTTTGATATTTGAATGTTTAACTCTAATCAAATACAAAACACAAATGATACATATTACAGCAATAAAAAAGTATCATTTCACAGAATAAACGTGTTATTACTAAGGATCTCATTATTTTCTTGATAACTGGAAAAAAGTTTCCTTATTGGAAATGTTCATAAGATCTATCATTTTTTCTTGAGAGGAGCTTTCTTAACTCCCTTTTCTGAACCTGTAGACTTTTTACTCTTTTATCCGCTAGTAGGTTCTTTAGATTGCACTTTGAAGAAGTCATTTAATCTAGTCTACGATCCTTTTGATTCTTTTGCATTCTAAAAAAACAAAGCAAACGAAATTCAGATGATAATCATATTTCACTGGCTTCTTTTTTGAAATTTAGCATTTCTTTCAAGAAAAATTAATGAGAATGAAAATGTGAGTATTACAATAACTTTCTCAAGCTGGCTGTCAACTCTCGATTCACCAAAATTCTTCTCTTCCACTAAAAACTTCTTAATCTCCTCTACATTAGGTTTCACCCATTCAAGCTGCAAAATTCAAAAGAGACAAATAATTAGCATTTTTCAATCACTTGACAAGAGAAATAAACTAAATTACTTTGACAGTCTCTGGATCATCAACTTCAGGATTCTTGAATAAATCTCTTGCTTGCACGAAATCATATGATTTAGGGACAGTGTACTTAATTTTTTTAGTATTTGCTGCATTGACTTCTTCAAAATGCTCCAAGACTTTCTCAAGTGTTCTGTGTTCAGTGATGAGCTTAAATGCGCTCACTGGACCGACTCCTTCAACACGGCCGAGGTAATCACATCCACAAAGAATACATAAATCAACGAACTCATCCTCAGAAAGAGCTAGTTCTTGTAGCATTGTCTCGTAGTTTATTTCAACGATGGGCTCTTTTTTGCTGTTGACGTTTCTAAGGAGAATCGGAGAAGCAAATGTTAGAGCATCCATATCTTCGGTGACAGTGGCAAATACCTTTTTAGCTTTTGCTAGTGCTGCACATTGTGCTTCTGCCTCGCAAGGAGCTTAAATAACTGGCACTCCAAGTAAAGAAAGCATCTTCATAGCATCGTTCTTCATTTCTTTTGTAATATGTAAGTTACGCTATTCTTGCTTAAGTGCTTCTTGCATATCGCCTGTCTCCAAAGCGACTTTTAGTTTCTCTTGAGCTTCTTCTTTAGACTTCTAACGACGAGCTAACTAATCATTTTTTAAGGAAATTACATTTTATGTCATGCAAAATCAATTATTTCAAGTAGTTTTTCATAAAATAATTTGTAAAATGTCTTGTTTTTACCTCTCCTCCTTTGAATTGAGGTGGCTTTCCATCAAACACCCAAGCTGGTTTCAAACCATTATCAATCAGCATTACAGTTCTATTGAAGAGTCCGACAAGATGACCAGTCTTGTTACCATCTTTATCAGTTAGATTCTAGATAAAATTATCTGCAGCACTGCTGGTAGTTGCTAAAAATTGATACATTGCCTATTTTACAATTACAATACAAGAAATAAGTTGAATTTCAAGCAAAGATAATCCAATTTATCTAATAAATCGTACCATAGAAGCATCAAGTGCAATAGTCCTTCCAGCATAAAATTTAATGTCCGAGTTCTTGATGCATCCAGGTGCTTTCTCCTTGAGCAAATCCATTAGCTTGTGAATTCCCATTTTGTTTCACTGAATTTGGCGGTCTCTTTTGTTTTTTTGCTTATTTTTTAAAGAATATTTTTGGATTAAATTAACTATTCAAGAAGGTGGCGCGCTTTTTTAATACCCAGAAATTGAAGGCGCACATTAGAAGACAGAATTTAAAGCAAATTCTTTGAGAGAAGCTTCTTGCTGATAAAAGAAGCTTCTATGTCTTTGTTTTCTTATTTTAAATGCTTTTTTCCCTTTTTTGTTTTGAGAACATGAAGTTATTAAACAAAGTTGAAAAATAACTGATAATCAACCAATTTGCTAGTTATAATAGTGTTATTCTACATAATTTAACATTTCATAAGAGATAAACATCAAGATAATACTCTCAATTACCATTATTTTCATTATTACTAACACAAATCGTCTGATCAGAAAATACTAAATAATTACAATTGCAAAAGCAAACAAACAATTGAGTTGTTATTTCTAGAAATTTCTTAAGGAAAATGTACAATTCCCAATACTGAAATGTTTAAAAAGTTTAAACATAATAGCAATATAACTAAGTTATTATCTTTTATGAAAGAGAATATGAATATCACAAGATGATTTGTTTGCTACCTTTTATCTTTATGATAGGAAGTAATAATTTCTATCTAATTTTCTTAACTTTGCTTCTCATGTTTTATAATGTGATCTTCTTGTTTTAGCTTCAGCAGCAGAAATATTCCCTGGTTCTTTTTTTATTAAAGTTACATCTTTATTATCTTATTCTTCCTTCTAAAAATGAAGCAGCCTATTCTTTTCATTTTTCGGCATTTTCTCAAGTGCAGATCGTAATCCTTCTCTTGATAAAAGACCATAATTTTTCTCAATAAAACTAATCGTCCTCTTCGGTTCTGCTAAATACATCTCCCTTAAGAGCCATCCAACACCAAGTTAATTATATCTCTGATAGTAAGGTATAACTTTTTCACAGGAATTAAATAACAAATCCATGTAGCCTTTGAAATTACCTGCATCTCCCTTTCGAGCAAATATAATTTAGCTCACACAAAAGCATCTCCTTGTCCACTAACAAGTACTATCTTTACACCATTCTGCAAGGTAAAATGTATTTTCTGGAGATATTTTCGTCCAATTTCTAAGTGATTTTGATAAACCATCACATGATTCCCATTCTTGAATATATCCATTTTATATTATATTTTTGATATTATCGATGTTTGAGTTCGTTAAATTCTTATGAACACTCTCATAAACTCTGAACGATGCATGCTTATCTTCTCCAAATTCACTTTTGAGCAATGCTTCAGCGACTTCAATCTTTTCTGAGAAGTCTAACTGCTTGAAATTATCACTTTAAATAACTGATTTTGTAACTTCACATACTTAAGGAAAATAAACACCTCTATGCTTCACAGCGAGTTTCAAAAAAGCATCTTATTCAATTGCCTTCTTTTCATCACTTAGAAGCTTCAATCCATTTTGAATTGATGAGACGATCTTTTGAACTCTTAAATGGCTCATTGTTGTTTTTAGATTTTTGATAATTAGTCTAAAAATCATACAAACTACAAATTAATCAGTTCTTTCTGCATCCAAAGCACAACATATCGATAATATCAAATAATTAAAATAACTCTTTTATGATAATTAAGGTCAAAAAAGCAATATTTTTTCTTTTGGAAGATTTTAGAAATGAATTGAGTGTTGAAAATACTTTGAATTTTGCTAGCATTTTATGCACAAAGAGATTCAAACAAATTAACACATCACACTTTAGGATCAATGTACTTATCTTCACTAAGAGTTGGGTATCTCTCAAGGTAGAAAATAGCTTCGAAGTGTTTAGTTTGAGGGAATAAATCGCATCCAAAGTATTTCGTAGGATGGAATCCAGGTGCTTTTCTTCTTTTACTCTCAGGTAAACATAACGCGAGCAAATTATCTATCACTGCAGGAGGGTTACAAGCTACATAGACTAAATGGTCAAGTCCTTTGCAGCAACGCATAGCCTTAACGACATTAGCGTGCAAACCAGGACGAGGGGGATCAACAACACCAATAATCTTATATCCAGCTAATGATTTGACTATTTCGTTGATGACATCCTCAACTTTTGAGCACACCACCTAGATTCAAAACCATCGCAAAGAAACACAGATTAGATTCCATATGAAAAGGATTATTAGTTAATGATATTATTGATTTATTTACCTTGTAATTGTTGATGGAATTTTAAGTAATGTTAAGTTTAGCATCGTTGCAAGCTGTTTCAACCATTTCAATTCCAATAACTTCTTTGGCGTCAGTCGCAAGGCAGATACCAATAGTTCCGATTCCTGAGCAAATATCTAAGAATACAGTCTTCTCGTTTAGATCTCCAGTGAGTTTTCCAATGAGTTTGTATAACTTTTCGCATTGTGGAGTGTGTACTTGCAAGAAGGCATTGGCTGAGATATCGAATGTCTTTCCTGTTTTAGAGAATAAATTAATCAATTAATTGTTAGTTGTTATCACAAATTTATTTATGACAATAATGACAAACTGTTTTGAATTTTCTTACCAAGAATTCTCTCTTTGTATGAATTTGATCCTTAGATGATTTCAATTTTTCCATCTTAAGGGATGCAATCTGATGATTCCTCGTAGTTTTATATTCCAATCGAAGTAATCTTGTAATCAAACGATTCAGGGAGACTTTCAGCTGAAAACAACTTCAGCAATCCATCCTTGATAGTCTGTAATTTCTCCGGTTCAGTAACAAAAGACGATTTAATCACGATGTTCAGGAGCATTTCCTTAGTCGTGAAACTCTATCTGATCACAAAGTACCTCCAGAAACCAACATGCACGAATCTATCATACCCAGGTAACCCACTTGATTCAATAAAAGCTTCAAGTTGCTTTGCTAAGATAACAGTTTCTTTGGATGCAACAGCGTTCTTACTAGCATCATCGATGAACGCGATGCCTTTCTCGAAGTTTGTACGATTATATCCAACCTTGATTTGCCCTAGATGATTTAATCCAATGGTTAATTCCGTTTTATTTCGATAATTAAATCTGTATTATTCATCGCACTCAAGAAATTCTTGAACATTAGGTTGTAAAGTTGTCCATAGAGGTAATGGACTGCGCTCACTTTTCAATGCATCTTTCGCTCGCTTTTGTAAGTTACCAATGATCTCAGAGAATTCGTTTTTTTTGAGCTTCACTTGTTCTTCATATGGTGTTTTCCATAATGGACAGACTTTATCTTCTAATGGGATTTCTAATTCCTTAAGGATATCTTCTTACGTTGCGACCTTTGGAGCTGCTAGACGCTATTATTGCTAGTGTTAAGCACTGTTTTATTTCTCTAATACCTCCACTGCTACGGCTTAGTTGAGAGATTTATCACCTTTGAAGGCTGGACGAACTTTGAATTTTTTCTGCTGCTTCTTTGAAAGTGATTTATCTTTAATTAATGCAATGAATCTATCACGTTCAGCTTAGCTCGAGAACTTCAAGAAACTCATATTTTTCTTTCTTGGCTTGGCTATCTTCAACAGTTCTAGTTTATCGTCTGCAAACACTCTTTACAACATCCTTAGAACTTATCTCTCTTAATCGAATCGTTCCACTCCTCGCAAGCATACCCATTCGGCTTCTACATCTTCTTTGGAGAAAGCATCTTCGTTATCACTCTTTTCAGAAAGACTGTCGTCCTCATTATTGTTAGCAGCATTTTCAGCTTCTTTGATGAGATCTTCAGTTTCTAAATTTTTCTCAACATGATTGTCAATTTATTTGAGTTAATCTTATGTTACTGCATCTTTAGGAACACTTCGCTTACCTAAAAGAGAATTATCAACTTCTTTTGATACACTTTCACTCATGTTTATTAGGTATTGTTAATATTGTTTGTTTGATTTGTTTCTTGTATATTTTGTATTAATCTTTTCTCTCCAATTGCATATTTTTTTTCATGAAAAAAACACTTAATTGAGCCCCTTTAAAACAAGACACTTTGGTTATTTATTTATTGTTTCTAATAATTGTATTGTAACTTTTTTATGTAAAAGATCTAATTGTATTTTGCTGTTTTTAATCATAAAATAAATACATGTCAAGTTGAGATTCTTCCAGCGACAAGTCTAAATTTTCAGTATGGACATCATTTATGATTTACATAGCATAATTTTGATGGTTTTGTATTTAAAAATGGAAAGAAAATGAGAGCGACACAAATCATTCAATTCTACCTTTTGAATGTCTTAGCTAAACACGGGTATTAAATAGACAATCAAATCAATAACTTTTGCTGTCGGCCATACTAAGGTGAACACACCGGATCCCATTCGAACTCCGAAGTTAAGCGCCTTAAGGCTGGGTTAGTACTAAGGTGGGGGACCGCTTGGGAAGTCCCAGTGTCGACAGCCTTTTTTTTAATTAATTAATTTGATTTTTTTTTAATCTGCTGTTTGGAGAGAAACACAAAAGAAACAGCATAAATTCGCAAATAACTCCAAGTCAATATCTTTATTTTATAAGTAAAAGATCTAATTGTATTTTGCTGTCTTTTATCATAAAATAAATACATGTCAAGTTGAGATTCTTCGCAGCGACAAGTCTAAATTTTCAGTATGGACATCATTTATGATTAATAAAGCATAATTTTGATGGTTTTGCATTTAAAAATGAAAAGAAAATGAGAACGACACAAAATCATTCAATTCTACCTTTTGAACGTGCAAGCAAAACACGGGTATTAAATAGACAATCAAACCAATAACTTTTGCTGTCGGCCATACTAAGGTGAACACACCGGATCCCATTCGAACTCCGAAGTTAAGCGCCTTAAGGCTGGGTTAGTACTAAGGTGGGGGACCGCTTGGGAAGTCCCAGTGTCGACAGCCTTTTTTTTTTAATTAATTAATTTGATATTTTTCTTATCCTGCTGTTTGGAGAGAAACACAAAAGAAACAGCATAAATTCACAAATAACTCCAAGACAATATCTTTGTTTCAATTATTAATATTTTCTCTCCAAAAGCATATTTCTCATGGAAGAAACACTTAATGGAGCCCCCTTTAAAACAAGACACTTTGGTTATTTATTTATTGTTTTTAATATTTGTATTGTAACTTTTTTATATAAAAAACCAATTGTATTTTTCTGTCTTTCATTATAAAATAAATACATTTCAAGTTGAGATTCTTCGCACTGACAAGTCTAAACTTTCAGTATGGACATCATTTATGATTTATAAAGCATAATTTTGATGATTTTACATTTAAAAATGAAAAGAAAATGAGTTCAACGCAAATCATTCAATTCTACCTTTTGAACGAGTTAGCTAAACACGGGTATTAAATAGACAATCAAACCAATAACTTTTGCTGTCGGCCATACTAAGGTGAACACACCGGATCCCATTCGAACTCCGAAGTTAAGCGCCTTAAGGCTGGGTTAGTACTAAGGTGGGGGACCGCTTGGGAAGTCCCAGTGTCGACAGCCTTTTTTTAATTAATTAATTTGATATTTTTTAACCTGCTGTTTGGAGAGAAACACAAAAGAAACAGCATAAATTCGCAAATAACTCCAAAGTTATATCTTTGCTTTAAATCTAAACTAATATTTTTTATTATTATCATCAAATAGGTAGTGTCTTCATTTGTTTCTGCCTCTTTATTGAATTATTGTTGATGATTTTTAACAATTTTATCAATAAATAGGCTGGTTTTTTTC
>Ga0302271_10001835_pt1 | contig 19910 bp, 11 predicted proteins | sample III_Bog_N1_1_FD_198767 | JGI IMG/M metagenome (GOLD analysis project Ga0302271, IMG submission 198767) | Peat permafrost microbial communities from Stordalen Mire near Abisko, Sweden - III_Bog_N1_1 | ecosystem: Environmental > Terrestrial > Soil > Wetlands > Peat | place: Sweden: Abisko... | reverse complement strand
AATCAGATGGTGACATACACCGATGACAACGTTGTGCTGCATGATGGGGAAGATCTAACTGATTCTTAAGATATTGAGATGAGATAGAGTATGCTGATGACGATTTACATGAGTTTGGCAATCGCTTATATGAAATGTATGCATTTTAAACTCGCTTAAGTGGCTCTAGAGGATGCATATAAGATCACTTAGAAGTCATCTTAGATACTGTTTAGAAGATCTCAAGCAGTTTCTTACAATAAATACACTGATCTCAAGGATCTGGAATCGGCCAAAAAAGATATTGAGACTGCTATTGAAATGAAGAGATTCGAAAAAATATTCCAGCAAGAACAAGGTATCCTCAGAATTATGAATCTCCAGAACCACAACGAGGCTTATGTTGATTAAGTAAACATTAATTTTCTCTTTTGATTTTTTTCAACTTACTTGAAAAGTTATTAAGCTGGGGATTTTTCTGTTTTGAATCTCCCCAGCTGAAGAAACTTATTACAATTCATTATTGTTTTAAAAATTGATTTTTCTGCAATAATTATCTTTTGAGTCTTTGAGTGATAATAATTTGATTGAATTAACTTAAAATAGGCTCATTTTGTAATGAAACGCATCAAAGAGCGAACTGACTTTGAGACAGAATAGATTTCTATGTTGTTCAAGAGAGAAAAACATATTGAAGAAGTTGAAGCGAGGCTAATCAGTGAAGGTAATTTGATTATCTTTGCTATTAATTTTTAAATCATTTTTTTAGTGCAAATCAATTGTGTTTTTAATCATTTAATTCACTAATTTAGGAAAAATTCCTCGAGACCATGAAGATGAGCAAACCTCTAGCTTCATTTAAATGAACGAGGAACACCAGGAATATGAAATTATTTTAGAGATGATGAGAAAGTACTATCGAGTGATTGAGTTTTACTCAGAGACAAAAAAACCAGATCAAGTTAAAATTGCTCGTAAAGAGTTGCAGACGCTGTCCGAAACTGTGTATGTCATGAACTACCTTCTGAAACTTGATTTCAAGACATGTGAAGCAAATCCAATCATGAAGAAATTAAAAGAAGAACTCTAAGTCGATCTTGAAAACGAGAAGATTGTTAGAAGACTCGACAGACTAAGAAAAGATAAGGTCAAGGATCTATTTGAAAACGGAAACTACAATTTCGAAGTGTTCTAATATGCCTTGAAGGATTATTTCAAGAAGAAAGAAGAAAAAGAACAAAGAGAAAAGGAAGAAAGGGAAGAAAATGAAAAAGCAAATGCTCCAGTTGTCCCTGTGAAAGTTTCCCCTGCGAGAAGATTGCTGAATTCAATCTTCGGCTGCGAATTCTTTATGCAAATCACATTGGTTCTAGCTGTTTTTGGTCTTTTCTTTTACTTCAGTTCCAAAGATTCTGCAGTTTCTAAATTCATATGGGATTAGAAATGATCTCACAAGTATTTCACAATCATCATCATTCACACAATAAATTTATCATAAAAGCCTCACCAAACAAGGGCGCAATCTATCTAGATTTATATATTTTTTCTTTTTGTATTTTCTTCAAATATGGATCTGCATTTTTATTAAAGGATTGTTAACTTTCAAACACAAATTTGATTTGTGTCAATTATGAAAAATAAAAAGCAATATCTGTATCTTTGAGTGTCCTAAAGTAGAAAAAATATTAGAATAATTTTCAATCCAGTGAAAGAAAATCGCTGTTTTGAAAGTCAATTTTTCTTGTCAATAATTAAAGGTTACGGATTCAAGTGAAATCAGTGCGAAAAGTAGTAGACCACTATGTTTAGCTTTTTTTAAATTATTTTTAACAAACATTTTCCCCCCTTTTTTTGCAAATCATAACTTTCTATTGGTATCAAAAACTGAAGGATAGCGCTGGATACATTTCAAATTAGTCAGCTCTTTTTTTTGTTTGTTTTCCGAATAAAAAGTTAAAAGACTAAGAGAATAAAAAGTTAAGTGAAGTTTCTTCAAATTGAACTTTGAAAAAAATAGAATCCAAACGAAAAAACAAATCCGTTGCAATACTCTCGACTCTCTTGCCTGATTGAAGAGGCAGAGTAGAGTAAAAAGAGTGAAGGCATAAGCTAAAGGGAAGCCACAAGATACTTAGTCGTAACTTAGAGGATTAGATTAAGACTGAGAGAAATAGAAAGATTGCTTTCCATAGTTACCAGCCATGATTATGTCAGGGAAGTAGGCCTTGTATTCTCCTGCAAGTAATGGACGAATCCCAGGAGTCTAAACTCCTTTAACAGCGAAGAAAAAAAAGAAAGTTGCTAAAGAAGGGAAAAAGGGAATAGTCGTAGTTGCAACTTCAGCTTCTGCTTCTGCATTTGCCTTGACATCTGCTTTAAATCACTCACGTAAGCTGTCAGATAATAGGCTATGTCAGATAGGTAGTTCCAGTGCAGGTTCTCCTGATAGAATCTACCCAGAAAGACATAAATCCAACAATAGTCCTAACAATCATAGTTTATCCAGAAAGGAAGGTTTATATTCGGAAATAAAGCAATCTAGTTAATAGCATCAAGACTAGAAATACTTCCAAAATGAAAGGAATTATGAGAAATAAGACAAGGAGCAAAATCAGTAGAATGAAGGAAATCAAGATATCAAAAATAAACTTTTAAACTTGCTGACTTCGAAGAATGAATCCAAGAAGCTAGTATCTTCTAAGAGTTCAGGAAATTCTCTAGATTTCGCTAGCTGTGAACTTGGGAGAAGGTAAAAATAATCATAATAATCATAATAATTGTTAGTTTCATTTATTTTGAAAAAAAACAAAAACAAACAACTCCATCAAATAATAATCTGTTTTTCTTTCTCTTTTTGACAGAAAAAAATCTCCTCCAAATTGCGAGAACTATTCCAATTCTAATCTCTAGTAACCTGGAAATATTGCTTATCAGCAATTCTAGTATCATGCGAACAAAAAATCTCCTTCAATAAATTCTAAAAACCTACTGTATTTCCAAGAAAAACCAGTCGGATAAAACAAAACATAACAGATTCACAGTGGATCTTCGACTCACTATGCTATGAGCCCTAAAGAGCCTAAGAGCATCTCAACAATTCTTCAACAAGCGCATGAACGATCTTAAAGAGAAAAACATCTTTACACATTTTCTCCGCATTTAAGAACTATTCTCAAAAGTAAAGGACTTTCTCCTGAAAAAGGTGAATCAATTTCACTGAATTAAGACCCTTTAAAGAATATAATATCTTAGAAAAAGAATATTATTAGCAATTAAAGTGTGGGTAACCATAAAAGTGGGGCGTCTCCTTCAGTAGCGGACAATAAACCAGTTGTATCTGCTGCTCTGAAAAAGAAACCATCTACAGCCAAAGAATAAGTTGGATATCTCCTGAATGGAGGGAATATCATCTCTAACACTCAAAGCAACAGCGAATACTCGCAGTTTTTCTAAAAGCACGACAACTCCAAAGAACGAATTATTAATTTACTCAATTCTAAATAAGATATTCAGAATCCTCCTCCTCCTCCTCCTTTAAAAGAACACAACACTAGAAAAAGCAGCGCAATTTAAAAAAAACCTAAATCAGTCTCCCCTGAAGGACAGCAGTCTGCATCGACCAAGGCAATCCTCAATAGGACTGTCAAGAAAACTTCTCCACAAGCAAGACCTCTAACAAATTAATACCATTATGCCCAAACAAAAAAGGCATTTTTCTAGAAACTTCGACCGCCTGAACTTGAAGAAGTTCCATCAGGAAATACAATATCCCAGTCAGTGCCGAATTCCTCGAAAAACAACCCTTCATATCACCCTCCATTCCACACTCCTAGCCACGTTGAGAATGGATAAAGGAATCTAAAGTAATAGTAAAAACAATTTTACTTTGATAACGTATCTGCTAGTTCAAATTCTTAACTTCTTCATTCTCATACGGTCAACACAACTTCTCCGTAAAACGGCAATACTTTCAATTTACATCATTCCTCCTCTAATGCAAATAACCAAAGCGCTTCTATAGTGAATCACTCTAATTCCGCACGTTCCAGCAATCAGCCTATTTCATCTAACCCAATTTACTAAAATTATCTTTACTAATTCTTACACGGCGCTTAATCGTTAGCTCCGAACAATAATGACATCAATAATTAGATTCCTTCACCATCAAACAATTCACATCAAAACATCACAACTGTACTCAATAACAGTCTCAAAAATGCGTAAATAATAAACTACAAACAATTCATAGATATGCATATTTCTCTAAAAGTTTCATTCATTTTGTTTTGATTTTGCAGTGAGAATAGGCTTATGAAAATATAAGAAGACATGCAAGAAGGTGAATCAAATAGGGGGAATCAGTAATTCAGTGATCATTTGCAAAAGACATTTCTAAGAACAAGTAAACTTCTCACTGGGTACAAGACTAGAGAATTAAAATGGGAACATGAAAAGCGTGTCCTTATTGATGAGATAAAATTCCTCAAAAATCTCTTGTACACAGAGTAGTTTGACGATATTGTAATCAACAGCTGAAATATGTTTATTATCGTTAAAATAAGATTTTTCAAGCACTTTGAAATGAATTTGGAGTGGATTGAGTTGAATAGTATTTTCAAATGTCATTTTATTAAGGTTGTTTTACCCTGATTTATGGTTCTTTTTAAATCAGATTCAAGACCACAATTAAACAAATTCAAATAAACAAGGACAACAAAGAAATCATGAAATATGAACAAAAACTCAGAGAAAATAGGAGAAAATTGGTATCATTGTAAAAACAAAGAAATCATAGATGAAAAAACATACAGATTTGAATCATGAGATAAACTTCCTCAACATAAAGATGCTAAATAACTGAACGACTTTTTCCATCCAAATCTCCAAGTTTAAAAGAATCTCGTAAGATAGAAGTAGATATTACTTGGCTTAGAGATCTCCTTTTAGTAGTAATTTAAAGAAATTAATATAAGAGAGCGATTTTGATTACTGAAGAAAAAAAAAAAGAGTAATGTTTATTAAATTTCCAAGACAACAAAACAATCAAATATTCTTGAAATAATATTTATTATTCCAAAATAACCTTTTTCTTTTCTTTTCTATTTTGTATTTATATTCTATTATTCATTGAGATTAAAGCTATCATATGATAAACTGATTACATCATATTTGGAGAATACCTTTTTAACAAAAAACAGATATATTCTTATTTAATGATAAAAAGAAACAACTTAAAAATTAAATTTTTCGTAGTAATTGTATTCTTTCACAATTTCTTTTAATTCTTGTTTAGTGATGATAGTTGTTCCTTCTCCTCTGAATATCTCTCTCTCTCTCATTTTGTTCCTTTTTTCTTTCTTTCATTCTAATACTTCCCCATCTGCTCAATCATTTCAAGAATAATTTCTTTAAACTTTTGACTGAAATATCCCGTTCATCCCAATGACTGATAATCTAAATCTAAAACACATACAATATTTTTTAATCCTAAACAGTTTCTATTTCATTAATATTTCGTTCTTGTTTAACATAATTTGAATACAATACAATTATTTATTATCTTTTTGCTACATTTATTTATCTTTTTCTTCAATTATTGTACTCTTTAATCGCAGCAAGCCCATCAAATTTATCTACATCATCCCCCACAGATTTCGAAGTTGTTCTCTTAAACACAGTAGAGCTAGTCTCAGGAGCAGTATTCCTGCTGTTCATCAAAACAATCTCAGGAGGTAGAATACTATTGTAAGTCTCTGAGCACACATCCCAATGTGATGTAGATTTAATTTATTCGGACCATCTCTACTAGGAACTAGCAGAACTCTTTGATTTCTGCAAATCTTCTTCAATAGCTGCAGTTACTTATGCAGCCTTGCTCATTCTCATGGATAACGTCTCATTTGACTTTAAGGTCTCAAGGATACTTGAAGAATTCAGATTCTGCATGGGATCCTTTTCCATCGAATACTCCGACGACATGAGATTCGTTGATTAGTTCAAATTCTTGGATCCTCTTTGCAAGATAAAGTTATTGTCATTGTTGTTATTTTAAACACCTCCATCTTCATTTTTAACTTCATATTCATCTTCATCATCATCTTCGTCATCATCATCATCATCGTCTTCCTCTTAGTCTTCCTGGTGTTCTTACTGCATTAATTCAGTTTCTGCGACACTTTAGAGAGGTACTTTTTAATTCTTGCAGCATATTTTTCGCTGCTAATCTGTTGTTTCTTCTTCGAAACTTTTGGAAATTTCATTTTTAATGCATGCTTTTTAAGCTGTAATTTCTATTTTTTTGTTAACTAGCTCTTTCAGCATCTTTTCCTTTATCTTCATATTCTCTTCTCTCACAGTCACGATGTAGTAAGCACTCACAGGTCTGGAAATAAAAAGAAGAAATATCTTAAATTTAGATGAAGAAAAGAGAATACGTTAACTGTAAAAGCTTTGTACCTGTGATTTGAAGTATCCACGTCTTTACGTGAGTAAAACAATGGGAGACCTTCATTGTAATAATTATTTTTTGTTTATTCGTTAGCTATCGTGTTGAATGGTAAAAAATCAGAATCAATTTCAATTTCACTTTCTTATTAGTTTCGCATGGCGTGATTTCCTTCATTATTCCACATCATAATTCTATCGCACCTAAATAAATAAAAAAGGGGAGAAAAAACCATGAAATATTATTACTTTTAAGGAAAAGATCACATGAAATAAATAATAAAAGATCGATTTCATTCATTTCTAATAAACTAAAATACCCAACTCCCCCATATGTTTCAACTATTTTGATTTTTTTTACCAACTTGGCACAGTTTCACTTTGGAGGTCAAAATTATTCCGATTGATTTGGCATTTATAAGTCGGAAGAAAAGTGATTTGTCCTTCCATGTAGTTACTCAATTATCCTTTCCTGTAAGTAGTGAACTAATCCATTAATAAATAAGCATGCAACGCTTAGCGGCTTTGATCTATTTTCCCTTGCTTTTGTAGCTCTAGAATCTTGGAAATCTACCGAAGACTCTCCGTGAAATCTAGATTCACACGGAAATTCAAGTTCCCAGATAGAAAAACCTTATCATATTTTTCTATTTTCTCTCTTTTATACTTGGAGATTCCTTCTTGCTAGAATGCTTTCGTGTGAATTTCAATGAGCTGAGCTATTCTCTCTTGGGCTTTGTTTTACCCATTTATCAAATGAGCATTGATAAAACAGAGTTTTGTATCAGCGACGTTCATTTTGATTATCACAGTGCCTTTCCCTGTGGAACCAGATGTTAGATCATCATGCTCAACTGCAGTTATCAGATCTAAGACGTCCTTGTCTGCTAGCACAACTGTCATGACTCCATCAGCTAAATGGAAATCAACTTCAGCATAATTTGGAAGATCCATGAGGAATAAATCATGCTAATTGTGGAAATAAATTTGAAAAAAAACATTAGATTCTTGAGTGAATTGCTAAGAACAAAAAATCAAAAGAAGAAAATTAAGTTTTCAGATAATTCTTTTTGTTACTTGAATGAGTTCAACCCAAAACTGTCTCTCCGTTTTATTTTAGAGGGATACTTCTAGAAGTTCCGGTTTGAACTCTGGTTTCTTCTGGAAGCAAAGCACGATGATATTGGGTGCCTTGAAATTTTGAAAATCTAAGATATTTTTGAGATAGGCTTATGCGCTCTTTGGGAATGTTTTCTTCAAACACCAAGTGTTGATGAAAACGGATACCTGCTTTTGCTGAAGAAACTGACTTTCTCTCCTGAACGCTTCTTATTTTAACTCCTCTTCGTAGAGTAGAGCTGTTGATATTAAATAAGAATATTGAAAAGAAGTTCTCCTTATAATTTATCATCCGAAAAGTTATTGCATAAGTCAATTATTGTACCCTTCTGCGAGTCAATGTGCCGTCCAAGAATGAGGTCAAATGCTTCTTATTTGTGGGAATCTTAAAATGTCCCTTCGTAAAGTCTTTTTATGCTACTGAGTTTTCCACGAAGTTTCCCAAAAAGTCCAGTTGTGCCTGTCTTTGTGGCATGTGAAGTCAACGCATTAGTTCCCGCATAGTGCTACGAGATATTGTCTCCATTGATTGACCAAAGAATTTTGAATTTATTCATAAAATCAACTGATTTTTTAGCATTTTCCATCATATCAAGTGCATCCTACCCAAAAAGCTAATCAAATGTGAGATTGAACTATTCTTTGAGGATAATCTGCAAGAGATTTAGTTCGAGTTTTGATTAGAAGATATTCGTCCTGTCTAAAGATGATTTGCAATTTGTCCTGACCACACCTGAGAAGAATGAAGATTCAAAATCAAATTAAAAAAGTACGATTTCGTTGGCTATAAATCATTTGATTGATAGCATACCAATTTATATATTCTGCTAGCCAGGAATGAAATATGAGAATGTTTTCTAAAGTTAAGTTTGTTTGAGAATATAAGGATTTATATTTTCATATTTTCCTCCTTTGCAATTCGCTTTGATGTCAAACGTATCATAAGTGACTTGTGAATGCAGCTCAGGAGCCATGTCATAATGGGCCTTGAACGTTGATGTTAGCAGCTTCTCTCCTGATCTGCCTTCAGCCATTAGACTGATTGAGAAACATTTTCCATAGTGTTCAGTAATATCTATGAAATGTCTCTTGAATGCTTGAAGACTTATTTGCTCTCCACCAGCAAGTCTTATTTTTCCCTTGAGTCCGTTTTACTCCCATAATATTGGCAACGAACCACGTATCTGCACATGGGAAATGACTTTTTCATTTTAGTTGAAGAAATAAATAGACTCGTGCTCCACGAAATTCGCTGTGTTTCCATCAGTATCAGCTCCTGGAAATTAAATATATTTTTAAAATTCTCGCATGAATTGCAAAAGAGAATTTGCTGGAAATTAAACTGAAAAGTCAGTAAATTACCTCTGTGATTGCATCTTGTTCCACTTCTATTGGTGGACCTTCTTGAAATGAGGAGATATTTCAATTAAAGGCCTTGCTTTAGTACAGCTGTGAAATCCTAAATGAACCCTTGAATCAGCTGAACATGCCATTTTGAAGAAATTCCTTGATTCATCAACGGTTTGAGCATAGATTTATTCCAGAAATACTATGCCTCGAATTAGCAGCCAATCGGTGCATTCGGTTTCTTTATTGCTAGTTGCGCTTACTTTTATTATGACAATGTCAACGGGTAATCAAAAGCAAAATAATGTCCGAAAGTTAGGATCTTTTCGATTCTCTCGATGAATTATTTAGTGTCTCTTGATAAATCTGCCTTGCCTATCTAAGTTAAACAACAGAAATAAAGATTAAGTCTTCAAAATTCAGAGCATTAAAGCATGTTATCAGCTTGCTTATTCATTTATAAATCAACAAAAGTACAATCATTGGAACAAGAGTGACACTTTTGCATTCGAACACAGGTTTATCAAAAATGCAGCAGACTACATCGACTTCGTCAACAAAAACTAAAAAATGCTCACTCAGAATGCTGACGATTCCCAAAAACGCTGAGAACAAAGCTATCCCTCCTACATGCTAAAAGTTTATCTTCTCGTCCCAGCCTAAAAAGTAAGAATATTACAACAAAAAGTATCAGAATTATGAGTGTTTTTCAGAAATGCTGTACTTTTAAAATCCAAAATATTCCCACTAACCTAAAATATCTTACTAAACTCTGAAATCTTGCCAGATAACTCGATGACAATCTTTGTCTCTATTCCGCTCACAGCTTGTTTTGCTTCGATCTTTCAAAATTAATACATATTTGTCAGACATTGGATTGGTTATAGTAAGGACATATTATTTACTAAGAAGCCTTGATTTCCTTTTTTCAGTGTGAACAATCCAAGATTGCTTCTCCCACCTTTGAAAGCACCGATCATTTATCCACTAACCTTTGTGTTTGTTACCCTTCCTACTGTTTATCTTTTCTTCTTGTTTTTCTTTTTGTTAACTCCTTTTTTTTTTCCGCAGAAATATTTCTTAACAATTTTTGATTTAATAGTCTATTCCTCCCCCTCCTCTCACATAGTTTATCACCATTAAAATGCCGAAAAAAATAATTTTAAAATCTAATCTTAGACATTCCTCTCTCTATCTTACTAATAATAAATCAACTAGATCCAATAAGATCCCTAATATATTTCTTCTATAACCAAGCACTTTTTCATTATTTTTATTGATAAAAGTCAGAACTAGAATCTAGTTATGAATATCTTTGGAATTCTTGAAAAGATCGTAACCTAAAGGGAGTCATTCGAATGTATTAATATGTAAATTAGAAACTGCAGGACTGAAGGAATTGCAAATGAGTAAGGTAATCTCATTTTGATTATGTTTTTGAAACTAGTTTTTTCTTTATTAAACTGAGTCAATTAGGCACCTTGAAACTACTAGTTTTTGAGAGTAAAAAAATAATAGATAATTAATCTTTTCTTTGTTGTGCTTGCTTTAAATAAAATCAAACAAAAAACCAAGCCGCAACGACATACACAGAGAGAGTTTGGGATAGACAAGTAGGCATGAACAGTACACAAGGAGCAGGATCTTAAAGCTTGCAAGCAAAGAATTCCTAAGGGCTTCACTCAACAAAACCCAAAAATCAAGCTGCAGGCAATGAAGCGCAGCTCCTCTAAGCATTCAAACAGCAACTTATTGTTGGTAGAGATAATCAAAATATTTTCTCTCTATTTTTTCTGGAGTTTCTGCATGTTTTTGAATTGTTTCTCGATTTGTTATCTAGATCCAGAAAAAGGACCAATAAAAACGATTCAGTAAGCAGTAAATGAAGCGCAACCAGGTTGTGTCATCAAAATCATGCCTGGACTATATTAAGAATGCATCAAAATAACGTAACCATATTTACTTCATTTACAAAAATCTGTTTAAATCATTTCTGATCATATTATTTCGTTAACACAAAAACAAACAAAGTAAAGGTTAACTGCGCTTAGAGCCTAAAGATAAAGAAGGAGATATAATTATTCTAGGTGGTAAGGGTCCAGTTATATTGATAGATATTGAAAAGACAGAGAAATGCCATTTGATTGGCTTGAAGATTGCACATACAGGAATGAGTACAGAGTAAGATAATATTCACTAAATAAACTAGTCTGATGTTTTTATGTCAGAGAAAAGGAAGAAGGCTTAAAGAAGAGTTAGTTTCCGAAGATGGGACCTGGAGCTATGGGTGTTATAGAGGCTCAAGAACGTGATTAAAATGCAGACATAATGAGAAAAATCCAATCACCGGAGAAGGAATTGTGTGATGCTATTGTTATCAATCCTTACGTCCACAGTATCATCACAGTACTCAGAGGGAAACTATTTATTGAAGACTCCTTGCTTTCTCTCAAGTAAAACAAATATTTTACTTTTCAAAGTAGAAAACGACAAAGATCAGCCCAGTTACTTTTACCAATTTCTACTTTAGCGTTGTTGCAAAAACTTAACTTTTTTCTAATAAAATGTAAAAAGTTTCATTGCCTATACATTCACGTAGGTTCTCCCAGCTGTACTCGTAAGCGAGAATGGAGAAATAGTCCTGAATAGATCGGAAATAAAAGGGCACAAAAATCAAGAAACCATTGGTAAGTTTATAGCAATGTTGTTATTAAATCAATAATCGTTTTTTCTCTATCACTCTGTACTGAAAATAGGAATGGTTGTGTAGAATGCTGATGCACTCATTAAAGATAGCAAGATCTACAACCATCAGAGAGGAGGGATGTATATTAAATCAACTCCATAAAATATGGTGAAGATTATCAACACAAAGATTCTTTAAAATAATGTCGTCGGGATTCTACTCTAAGGCATCGATGCAGTTGCGTTGCTGGAAGGAAACAAAATAGAACGCAACAACGGTCCTGGTATTCGCATAGGAATCTCAAATAAATCGAATATCTTGAGGAATGAAATTCGTTTAAACATGCCTGGAATAGAACTCATCTCGAGTGACCCATATATTTTCGAAAATAAAATTGAAAAAAATTTATCTTCTGGGATTGTTACTGTAGCACATTCAGATTACAGGTAAAAAGGGAGAAACATCCTTCGCCATCAGAAACTATCTAATTCTTTGGAATTCTTGTGTCTTTTTTTAGATGCGATGGAAAGATCAAAAGCAACATAAGCATCTCCGGCAACAAAGATAACGGAATAATGTGTGTTGGGATAAAAAACTACACCCGCATTGAGTTCAACCCAAATATCAGCTACAACAAGAGAAGCGGGATTAAAGCTGATGATAACTCAGAAATATGCATATTCAAGAACTCAATCTCTAGAAATCTTGGGCAGGTTAAGACTTTTAAAGGAATTTATATTTTCAGATCGAATAATGATTTTTAAATCAACAGGGGATATTAATTGTTGAATCTGCAAGTGCAACGATAGAGAAGAATACCGTGTTTGAGAATCTCAAAGCGAACATAGCACTTGGTGGCGGTAACTCTGTGAATACTCTAGTTGTTGAGAATACAATTTACGGTGGTCGCTGTGAAGGAATCTTTATGATCGATGGGGAAAACACATGGATCGTTAGAAATAAAATATTTGAAAACAACGATGGGATCATCACAATAACTTCCATCCCGATGATTTCACATAATGAGATCTACAAGAACAAAAGTCATGGGATAATGATGGTTAAAGATAGTAGAGTGCAGTTCCTAGGCAACAAAGTCTATGGGAATGAAAGTGTGGGTATATTCATAAGAGACAAAAGCAAAGGAACATGCAAAGGAAATAAAGTAAACGGATTAGATTATTATTTTTTTCACTTTTTGCATTAATTATCTTGCTAATTTTGTGTTATTTTTGGTTGAAATGCAAAGGTATATGAAAATAAAATCGATATCCTAGTAGAGAACAGATAAGAGTCTCTAGCGATGGTTAGATCAGAAAATGAATTCGCAGGTGATGTAAGGATTCCTTAAAATTACGATTGCAATATTTTCTGAAATGGTAGTTGTGTGGAAGAAAAATTAGTTATTGTTTATGTATTATTTGTTTTTTTATCCTATGGCAGTTTTGGGAATTATTAGCTTTGTCTTTCTGATTTTTGTAAAGAAACAGAGTTATTCATTTCCTTCATGAAAAGGAAAAATTATGTGTATGAATATTAGACAATTTAGAATTTTTAGCAACAAAATAACAACACAACAAGGAATTAAACGGGAATAAAAGGCAGATCTACCATTAAATGATTATTAATTCATTTAGAAATACATTATTCTTATCAGAAAACTTTATATTTGTTGATTTCCTAATATTATTCATCAGTTGGATCATCAAAGATATTCTCTATAAACCCTGCATTTTCACTCTTAATAACCTCAATCTGCTCTTTTGTATAAAGCATCTCAAGGTAATTACACTTCACTGCTGGCTTGATTGGTAGTAGCCAAGTAAGTTTGTTATCACCAAAGACTGATCGAACATTGTTCCAGAAGGTATTTGGCATTCCTGTGACATTCTTGAAGGACTCTACAGTAGTTGAGTTTTCATTGATAGAATCGATTTAGTCACTTAAAAATTCACTCGTCATATACATAAACCAGATACTGCAAAGCCACAGTGCACCACACTTAGAATCAATAAAGAAAACAACAACAAAATCAGCCAAATTCTAGTTTATTATTATTAAAAAAAAAAAATAATGCTGTGTACTATAAAATGATGCCAAGATATTTCCATGAGAAAAATGAACACTTTCGGGATCGACACAAACAAGAGAATTGCACTCGCAGTGAGGTAGATCATCGTTAACAAGCAATAAATGAATGCGTAGATTAAGAATAAAATGAAGTATTTTTAGGTTTTGACACCTACGCAGTTGTTTATCCAGTTACAATGGTGATCCATTCTGAACACACATTTCCTGCATATCCTACAGTGATGCGCTCTTTTTGGTTTCCATTTTTTATCCAGACATCGATAGCAAAACTCAATAGAATTATCTTTTATAATATGCTTAGGTACAGGTAGTTTACCTGTCATATATCCAGGGTTTGATAGACAAGCTAATTGATAACTCACAAAAGCTAGAAAAAATATTATTTCATAGAAAACTAACAGCGATAATCCAACTGGTTCTAATGCGATTCCTTTAATCAGCTGAAGAAATGCGTGCTCTTCGTGAAACCATCTTTTTATAAAGTATTTGTAGACAGCAATGTTTGTGCCGACTAGGAAGCAATTTGTTAGTATCTGCAATCCAACTCCATACCAATCTATTTAGTTTTGTTTTCCATGCACAATTACGACCGTATCATCTTGTGCGGAAGTTTAAATAGGTGATTCTTTAGAATTCTTAGTGTCATCGAGAGGATTGCCTACGGTTTCTAGTTCCTGTTGGAGTTGAAGTTCCCTCTTTCGGATCTCCAATTCTTGTTCGTTTAACATTCTTGATTATTTTATTTTTTTCATTTATTTCTTAGAATTAATAGATTTTTTAGAGTTATTATTCCAAGAAAAAGTAATGAAATTGTTAAATGAAAATACGCTAGTTTTCTTTAGTTTTTAAGAAGTAAAAGAAGGGAAAACGATTTCTTCATGCTTCGTAATTACTTAATAAAAAATATTGATATCCACTTTCTGATGTATAGTTCTTAAAACCAAAAATGAAAAGGAGTAGAAACTTTATTTTTACTTGACAATCATTTAGATAAAAACTATTACACATGTCTTTATAAAAAATTTACAAAAGATTCAAAGTGAATTCTTTATGAGATTAGTATATATATATATAATTATGAGAACTTTGAGAAAGATATCCTTGAACACTTAGATATCTATGAAAATGCATTGAGATTATCTCAATTGGAAACATTGTTTCTTGATTAGCATTCCTTTAGGGCATCGAGATATGGCTGGCACATGGAAATATCAGATTGACTCTTAAGACAAGTTGAGAAGTTACCCATTTAGTCACCGCAAATTTGAGTCTATTGCTATCTTGGCTAGGATTGTTATTACTCTACTGGTGCTTGAGTGTTACTTTATGATGATGATCCAGATCCAGTGATTGAGCGAATAGCAGAGTGAGCAATTTCAGAACCAGCTCCAAATGCCATTCCTTGCATAACCATACCACCAAGTCCTGACATCATTCCACCGCTTGATTAAGTCTAAGCAGGAGCAGGAGCTTATCGTTGAATTGGTTGAGCTGCTGGTCTTTAAGCAGTAGCTGTGTTTCTAACAGGAGAAGATGTTCTTCCACCAAATCCGGTTGATTTTCTAGGCATGAGTATGTATGTATGTTTGTATGTGTTTAATGTCGAAAGTGTATTCCACTGAATTATTTTTTTGTTTAGTTTTGCTTTTTCAATTTGTAAATTATTATTATTAGATTTCAGATCATTCCCGATGAGCAGCTCTTGAACTAAAAGTTAAGCAACAAAGAACTAGCAACGAATCTTCTGTTTCTTTCTATTCTTTCGTAATAAGCCTTCCAAGAAGAAAGAATAAATTAATTTCATAAATCAAAGCGATTCTCGAATATTCCGTAATTAGTTCTCTGTCTATTCTACTGACAAATTCCAAAAAGAAGTGAAAAAGCAGAGAACTTTCCTTCAAAAATTGTTCTAAGTTTTGTTATTTATTGAATTTTTCTAGTTCACAAAAAGGGATCAATAAGCAAAATTTGCATTACATTATGAATAGTTTATCCTCTTTTTCTCTAACAAATTATCCATGATACAAACAATTTTTAAAAACTACAAATCTAATCTCTTATCTAAACTTAAGTTTCTGTTTTCTTGGAAATACCAATACAGAACAAAGATAATATGACATTTTTATCTTGAATAAATTTTGATTACTTTTTAGCAGACAAAATACATCTTTTTCAATCAAAATTATCAAGATTTTACATTTTCAGTGGGCATTCAATTATCTAAATTCAAACTTGTTTCAACTGTCATTATCATTGGTAGCATTACTTTAGTTTACACTGGCTATGGCTTAACTTGAATATTTTAATAGTTCTTTTTGTTAATACTCCTTGAATTCCCTCTCAGCCTGTGACAAATACAAAATAAAGTATCAAAACATATTCTTATCAAATATTAAACGCAAATGGCAATATCTACTTCAGCTCTGCTATCTTTACTTTATGCATTAATTTGAGAAAGAGTAAAAATAACAAAAATAAATGAATTTTGAATTACTTTAGTATCAATTAGTTATTTCTATTTGTCCTTGATTTATGTGATCATTTTGTTGATTTAGCCGATGATCCTACTCTGCTGATACCCTTCTTTGATGATTTCATTTAGATCTTTCTGCACTTCTGGATATTCCCTAAAGAAATCAGCATGCTTCAAGAGTATTTTTTCTATTAAGTTCTAAGATTCTTAGATATACTCATTGACAGCTTCAATGTCAAGTTGTACTTCACCTTCGAGATAGACTTTCTGAACAGATCCGTTGAGAAACTCCTAGAGATGATTAGCATAGTCAGTGAACTCATCTAGTTTTGCAAAAATGTCTTTGTATTCCTTGTACTGTTGGGTTTGAACAAGGCAGCAAATAATAAAGAATCAATAAATTTTGAAATAAAGCACCACAATCGTCTATTTTAAGCATTTTTCAACCAAATAATTTGAAAATAAATTGTTGCTACTTCAATCGCGAGGGTTTCTTCAAGAGCAGCGATGGCTCTTTCACGAAGAATTTTGCAGCATAAATTAGTATTGCCTTCTATCATTTCTTGCAATTAAATCAATCTATCAGTGAATTCTACCTTTCAAATAAAGAATATCAATACGCGTTTTTGCGACAATGATCTTGATTATTTTGGATATAATAATCCAAGAGGAATTTAGGTAATCAATCACTTTAGGTGAATGGCTTGTAGGTACAAATACATACATTGTTTTGAGTTTAATTTGCATCTATTTCTTATTACTTCAAGATTTTGGTTTTGCTTTTAGATAGAATCTTTCAAAGATGCGTTCAGAAATTGATATTGTAACAAATAAGAGCGGTAATTCTCATATTTTCCCATTAAGTCATTGTAAGGACTATTCATAGAATCAGGTTCAACTATCTGTTTTTGAAAGGAACTAGAGAAAGATGAAGATGTTGTTGTTTTAAGTTTATCTGCTGGTTTCATTACTTTCGCTGAGAGATTCCCTTCTTGCTATTATTGGTGGAGTAGAATAGAGGAAAATTGTTGCCAAATTTTAAAAAACTTTTCTTCCACAGAAAAAAAAAGAAAAAAGACTTAATAATCTTTGAATATCTGCTTGTCTGATGAAAAATATTCCAAGCACTGAAGAAGACTCATCCTAATCAATAGACTGTTTTTGCAAAATATTCATTAGCAAATATAAAATTTTAAATAGTTAAATATTTTGACATTCTTATTTAAGAAGAAAAAAAGAAAAGGATAAAGCAGAAAAGCATTCGTGTGTTGTAGGTTTTTTAGTTGAATAGATTCTTTTGATGATTTAATCAAAAAATAATGTGAAAAATCCTTAATTATTTTTATGATGAAAAATACATAAAATAAGCTCATTAACTTATGATTTTTTTATGAAAAAGAATAAGAAAATAAACAAGATTAGAAAAACATATTTTCTATTCAATGAATATCATCGAATATGCTGCTTGTTCGATTAAAATTTTGTACATCGAAAGGTTAATAGCTAAATTTCAAAATCAACATTGCATTGCTAGGAAAAAAGTTCAATTGATGAGATTCAAATAGGGTAATTTATTTAGAAAAATTTAAAGAAATGATCAAGATATTACTTGACAAGATCAAATCTTTCAAAATAGAATAATTTATTTCTTCATTCAAGCGATTTAATTTTATGATAAAATGTAAAGAACTATTTTTCTTTAACTAAACAATTGCGTTAAATTGTGTTTTTCAGTTTCATATTCACAGGGGATAATAGCCAAACTGATTCATCTATTCTCAAAATCTCCTGAAATAGACCTAAATTCAAACAAAAATATTCAAATAATTAGCTTCAAAATCTTTCAAAATCAAATCAATCAATTCGGGAAATAATCTTCTTAAACAGGGGTAGGGTGAAACATATCAACGCTTCCTTATTCTTTCATACAAAACCAACTGATCAACTACATAGAGAACTTGGGTAGAAAAGCAGTGAAGGAGAACTCTGATTCTTAAAAACACAAAAACAAAACGAAAAATTTAAAAATCAAAAAAAACAAAAACAACAAACGATAACTTAAACAAACCTAAATCTAACAATGAGAAAGATCGCTCCCTTAGTTGTCTCTGGTTCTTAATCTATTGGCAAGACTGCCTTTGCATCTCGTTTAGTAAATGAACATCCCAACATGTTTAAGCTTGCTGGATCGAAACACCAATAAACTGAATCCACTGAAAACTCAAAGATCCCTGTGTTCTCCACCAACGAACTTGAGCTTGCTGGATCCCTTAAGGAATCATATGGAGCTGTGAATAGTCTTTTCATCATGCCTCCTAATATCCACTCATTCAGACATAAGTTAGAAGCATCTAGAGAGCACAGTCAAGTCTCCGTCGATTCCACTGTTGCCAAGGTCCAGGAACAGCTTTAAACTGCTTTTAAATCTGATTTAATCAAGACTCAAGATTTTATCGTTCACCATACCGACTTCGAGAAGTCTTACTAGCAATTCAAAGCTAGAGTCTTCTCATTCTATAAGAATTGAAGGATCAGTAGTGTTCTTGGAATTAGCTTTGTTTTTTCTTTAATAAGAAAAATCACTTTGCTATTTTTCATTTAAAACACATGCAACACACCCACACACTTTATATTAAACTTTACCATCTATTTGTTATTTATCTTAAATCACATAGATTTGCTTTGAATGTATTATTTGAGAACTCTTTATATTCATCAATGTCTTTTTGATTTAAATATTTGACAAATCCCTTAAACTGTTCTTTTTCATTCATTTCTCAAGTAAATTAGATAACTATGATCAAACTATTTAAATCACATATCAGTTCAATAGTTCAATCAATCGATTAGAATCTTAATTATTAATTTTCATAAATAGATATTCAAATTGAATTTCTGTAAGCAGCACCTTTTTTTTTCTTTTGAAATAGTTGCTTTTTCTGCGATAATGGATCAATGGTTAGCTATTATTTAAAAAATAATTATCACATTCAGAAATAAATGCTACAACAAAGTAAGGAGAGATTTAATTGAAATGAATTATGAATCCATGTATATTACTGAGATCATAAAGCAACCAAAATGGGAAATGAAGGATCCAAAATTTCATAATGGTATCCTTCTTTTTAGTTTTTTTTTTTGGATTGTCTGCTCTTATTTTCTGCATAACTACTAGGCCTTGCTATTTTTGAGTCTCCATTTTTTAGTTATTCTTTGTTCAATTTTTAAACTGTCTTTATGGAAGTTTTTCTATTTTTTTGTGTGGTTTTTTGAGGGCTAGAACGAGATATTTTCGTCGCATCAATACTACGAAAATTTTCTTTTAATTCCCCCGAATAATTGATGAATTACTTCTACGATTCTCATCTCATTTACCCAGCCAATAATGACGTGAGAAATTTCCATACATTTCCTAGGAAATTCATAAATCAAATGAATTCGAGACACGTACTCTATTTAATCACAGAAACCGTTAAAAATAATCATCCCGACAGCTTAGAATACCACTCATTTTCAAAAATCTATCTTCAATCGCTTGAAGGCTATCTTAATTCAAATCATCAAAAGAGTTGTTCCCTCCAGATTGTTTTTATCTTTTCCTTATTTCTTAAGTAGGCTGTTACAAGCATCGTATAAATAACGATATTTCCCTAAAATTCTCTTTAAAAATAAGATAATGTAAGTCACCACTATCAAGATAGCTACAATTTCAATTTGATTTTTTCAAAAAGCAATCAGGCAAATATCAGCCAAGCAAATGAAAAAAAATTC
>Ga0302271_10001834_pt1 | contig 19913 bp, 10 predicted proteins | sample III_Bog_N1_1_FD_198767 | JGI IMG/M metagenome (GOLD analysis project Ga0302271, IMG submission 198767) | Peat permafrost microbial communities from Stordalen Mire near Abisko, Sweden - III_Bog_N1_1 | ecosystem: Environmental > Terrestrial > Soil > Wetlands > Peat | place: Sweden: Abisko... | reverse complement strand
GATTTAGGGACAAAGTGGAAAATGAATCCTTGGTTTGTGAAAGGAAGGGAAAATATTTGGAAAACCTTTCTCAACACTTTAAGTTTTTGCTGGGATTAAATCCTTCAAATCTCTTGCAGACTCTCTTGGAAGAATAGTCAAAACTAAGATATTTGCAAATAGATATTCATCCCAAATCTGATAAGTGGCATTCGTTCAGTCACATCACTTCTTGGGAAGGTCGCTAACTTGACATTAGGAACACCTAAAGTGAGAATTTACACTGATGAAGAGATACTACAAGAAATTTATAAGGAGGAGATTGAAAAAGTAGTGCTCAAATACTCTGAATTGATGGATAGCTCCTTTTTCTTATTTGTGAAAGAGCTTTATGAACCAAGAAATAATTCCTTAAGTGTTGGTGAAAATGGATTATTGTCATTAAAACAAAGAAACGAGATAAATAGATTTAATGAAGAATTCAGAACGAGAGCTCAAAAGTTAGAGAAGGAATAACTTTCTCAACTCGAAGCTGGTGAGAAAGATCAAGACTTGGCTTTGCTCGAAATATTGTTAGAGAAGTAAAAGCTCTTATTCACAATGATGGAAGAGTAAAACTATTTTGAAAACACTCAAGCAAGGAAGCATTTAATCCAATTAATCAAAGCTACATAGATCACAGCTAGGCATTATGATAAACTACAGGCTACAATAACTCTTCGACAGACAGAAATCTAAGCAGAACTCTTAAGAAATCACCCAGTGAAATCATTAGTTGGACAATGGCTCACATAAAGAATCAAAGAGAATATGAAACCCATAATCAAATAACTTACTGTGGCTTACTATTCAACAATTATTTAGGAATTAAAGAACGAAGATTTAAAATAGCAGTCTATTCTCTTTGAAACATTCAATAATTTTTAAATAAACCAGAAGACCATATTAAATAAAAACCGCAGCAGAATTGAAAAAAAGATAGTAGTTCCTACTAGAATATTTTATACAATTAAAGAAGTTTTAGGAGATGGTGAAATTACAAGAACAGTTAATAGTAATGATATTGTTTTTTTCTCTGAAGTTAAAACTAAAACATTTTAGACGCCAACTAGCTACTATGGATGGAGAGTTGTGCTCTAATTATTGAGGTGGATGGTATGGACTGTTAATGTTTTTGGAGTGTTAACCTCCAATCTTATTGACGGAGAATATGGGCTGAAGTCACTATTCTATTCAAAACCTTTCCCAAGATACTATGTAAAATAAATAAATATTAACAAAAACAAAAAAAATTCTTTCACTATTTTATCTCTATTCCTTTTTTATTTACTAACCCCTTGAAAATATTATTATTTATTTAATAAAAGTCAATTGACTATCTTAGTGGATAAAAAGTACCAGTTGGAAGCATAAATCCTTATTTAGAAGAATTGAGAAATATTTGTAGAGGTATTACACAAAGCAGAGCTAACTTTGAAGCTCTCCCTGATCGTGGCATCTTTGGAAAGAATTTTGCTCGTGTTTGTAATGTCATAGAATGCTATTTCTATCGTGCTTTTATTCTTGGTACACTTGCTACTTTCGGGATGCCGATTATAATATTAATCAATTGCATTTCGAGTTTTATCCTTGCAATTACGTGCTGGTTATGGATACCTATCCTCTTAGTTATTCGGTCGATTTATTAGTTATTAATCTTCGATTTTGATTCACCTGCTCGATAAGGTTCGCGTCAATACAACTCATATGAAAGAAACTATTGGACATTCGAGGTATTACCATTAATTGTGACCATAATTTAATCTGTAATTGGAGCTTTAGAGATCGCTACAAGCTTAGCCAGTGCTGCAGTAATTCATCCTTTGCTGTCTATCCTTGGAACTGTCATAGCCTTTCTAAGAATAATAATTTCTACATCGACTGATATGCTCATGTACGCGATCACACGATCAATTGGAAGATAGCCAGAATTGGATTCTGATATTGCTTGGAAACTCAAAGGATAAGATTAATAAGGTGCAGATTCGATGGAAATTGAGGATGTCAAATGTCTGGTAATAAAACCTTTAAACCTTTAATCACAAAAGTAACTTTTTAAAAATAATATTTTTCAAATAGGTAAGAAGCTGGCTAGAAAGATAAGAGCTGGATTAATGTGTCGCTGATATTAGAAAGAAAATAAATGAGCCATCAGCTCTGTATTCTCAAGTTGTTGGAGGTTTCTTCAGGTTTAAACTTTTTCTCTACTTATTCAAAAAAATAATATTTTTTTCCTCTGCTTTAAAACAGATAATATGGTATCAATAGCGTAGGCAATTCAGTTTTAAATCAAAACATAAGTAGACTAAATAACTTACTTCAAAATCAATATCAGAACCGTATCAAAAAGCTTCCAGTTCTACCTCAATGCAATGTGAAATTCACAGATAGAGAAATATCTTAGCTTGTGCCTGCTTGTCAGACGATCGTCTAATCATTCATCATAGGCCACTATATTGGACTTTGGATCTTTGAAAAAAGAGGTAAAAAGCCATACATTATTTAACTGACACTTCATACTTAACAACTTTTATTTCACTTAGATATTGACAATAAGGATTACAAGACCTTAACTGAAAGAGCGCTAGTAGAATTATTTAATAACGAGGAAGTCTTATCTGCTGCAAGTGAACATGATATTCGAAATGAAATGAAAAAGGTCAAGCATTCTAAATATGATTCCATTTAAAGAGCTATTAGTGAAGAAGCAAATATGTAGGCTCCCCCCGCCTAAATAGCTCCAAGATACAGAAAATTCAAGAAATCATAGCTGTGTAGATTTGTCACTGTAGAAGAAGTTGAATGTAATGCAAGAAATGCAAATCAAATTGGAATTGTCAGGCCAGCCAAACAAGAAGATCCTAGTTACAAATGTTTCTCTTTACCTTTATAAGTTTTCTAATAAAAGTGAAAAGAAATGCTTCTCAATAATAACAAAAAAGACATTAAAACAAAATATTGCTTAATGTGCATAATTCTATTGTATTTTCTTAAGTATTTCATCATGAACTGAGCAAGGATTCATTGATTACATTCGCGAGGCCTTAGACCTTTCATTTATGGATTATCTACATATTTATGCTAGATTCAGGAAAACAATTTTTAAGCATGAACAACACAGGTGATACAAATTGAATTTTTTTACCTATTTTGGTATTTGAACCTCCGAAAAAGTAGCAATCGTCTCTGCATCTTTTCGAACATACACTTTTCCACTCACAAAAAATAATAATGAGCAATCCTTATTATTTAACTTTTGTTTTATTAATTTATGTGTTTTAATTTTTTTTTAAATTAGTTAAAAAAATCTCTTTTATTATTACATTATTAAAAACCTTTTTTTAATATTAATTTAATTATCAGGTTAAAACTATTTTTCACATATTTTTAGTGAATTATAAATTTTAAAAGATTCAGAGGTCTTTCAAATGAAACTGCTCTTTATTGTTTTTTTATTATTAAATCTGAAGAGGGAAATTAAATTTTCTCATAATTGAAAAAGACCACTGATCTCTCTAAGTGCTTTTTTAATTGAACAAAAAATATTTTGGCAAGTAATTAATTCTGAAATTCCCCCCCTTTCTTTGATTGTACAATTTAATTTAATTGATTTTTTTCGCTCTGAACTTGTTCATGGTTTTCTCTCTTAATATAACTATGAGTTCATTTTTTTATTCACTACACAAAAGGAACATATATGTTTGTTGGTATAAATCCGCTGTATGTATTGCCATTTGCATATCGTCTTGCATCCATTCTCATGTAACCTAGCTCCCCCCAAGCAGCACCCCAGTTGTTTTTAGCTATGTAAAGCGCTAACCCTGTCTTAGAATCGACTCCATATCCGACAAAGGTAATACCATGGTTGCAAACTGGAGCATTTGAAGCCATTCTCGAGTCTGAGAAGATACCTGAAATGTAATTCATCCATTTAGTAGCATCAACGCAAACAGAAAGTATACCATAGTTCGATAACGCAGTCTTTATCGACAAATCATCTTTTGCAATTGTTATGTAAGGTGTCATGGCTAATTTCGCAGCCTTTGGGATTCTAAAGCTAGTGTTGCAAGTTTGTTTAACAGCTTAATAAGGATAATATGATTCAGCTGCGATTCCAAGATTGTATTTTATAAATTAGAACGCATTCGGCATCCAACCTCCATTGCAACCAGTGCTAGAACTAACACAATCTATCAATTATTGTTCAGACAAATCAACTGTAGTACCATATTTTTTCCAGTAAGAGTATTCAATGGAAGAACAAGCTGAAAACGCCCAACAAGCACCGCATGCACCTTAGTTTTTCACAGGACTATTTCCAGCTGAAGAAGTCAAATTCAACGAATTAGGTAGAGCTCTAACTTAAATGTAGTTATTAGTTTCCTTGGTTGGCTGAATCGTCTTTGAGTCGGTGTTCTCAGGTTTGGCTCCTGCATAGGTATGCAGGAATTCTTCTTCTGTAAGATCAGAGAACTGGGTGATGCCAAAAACCGCATGAGGTTCTTCGTTATTGAGATTTTCAATAGTCTGAAGATTCTCTTTAAAAACAGAGTAGCGATAGATCGTTTCTTCTTAAGAGCCATATTTTTTGTGATTGTTTTTGGTAAAATCCTTGAATTCTCTTTCATTTTCATGTCCTCTGAGCTGCTTCGCAAGAACAGAAGTAAACACTAAAATGAGAACAAGGACTAAAAAGGTTTTGTTCATAATCACACAGCTATTTGTTCTTTTTCGTTTCCTTTTGTTTTTGTGAAAAGAAATAGATTATTGTTAAGTTTTCCCTCCCAGGTTTTCTAAAGGGTTTGATTAATCTTCTTTGAATACGTTTTTGTAAAAAAAAGGACAGTTGAAAAACATCATATTAAAAAAAGACACCAATCCTCCTTGCAAGAACGCTCAAAAAAATTCATTCAAGAGTCAAAGAAGATTTTAGTCAGTAGTTGATTTTTTGACTATGGGTAAACAAACAATAAAACGTTCTTTTTAGAAGATAAAGGTTAACTTGAAGGAAACTGCAAGGGAAAACTGCTGAAATCAAATAAAATTCTTAGTTTTTCTTGAATTATCTCTTACTTCTTAATATTTCTTTACATATCTTGATTTCATATTACTTTTTGACACCTTATTTAAAATATGAATATTATTTTTTCTGTTACTCTTAATAATTAAATTAATGAGTCATTTATTTAACAAATTAGAAATTTGTTTCTTTTGATTTTCTAATGCCTTAATTTTTAATTTCAATTTTCTGACCAACAAAATAGATCTGTAAAGAGAAGGGCAGCTTCAAAGAAAAGGCAATAAATCATAAGAAAAGTTGAATTTATTTAGCTTTAAATTTTTTAATTATTTTCATATTCTTCACATATTTATGCCCAAAGATTGATTAAATCCATATTAAAATTGTATTTCTAAATGAATAAAAAACTAAAATGCAAAAAAAAAAATAATAATAATATCAATTTGTCATTTATTTAGCCTATGAGAGAATTTGTTTCTTTTGAATTATCCAATGCGTTTTAATTTTTAGGGAAGTGCAACATCATAAAAAAACCAAACAAATTAGAAGAAAAGGTGAATATTGAAAAGCTTGAAATTTAATAATTATTTTTCAGATTCTTCTCATATTACTAAGCAAAGATTTATTTAATCCAAAAAAGAATTGTATTTCTGAATGAATAAACTAAAGTGCAAAAAAAAAAATAATAAAAATAAAGATTCAGCTTAGCTATTCAAACAATAAAAGGATAATCCCTACTAAATTTGCATTGTTATTGATAAATTAAAATATTATTCGATAAAAGCTTAAAAATAATAATTCGAACTTTTACTTAAAGAAAATAATCAAAAAAAAGTATATTATGAAGTCAGGTTTCGTATTTCTTTTAACAATTGTTATATATTCATTTTACATTAGGGAAATAAATACTAGTTACTATCAATGGACTGTAAAGATTTCCATTTGGCTATCTCCTAGAATCTATCCTGATATAACCATTTTCGCCCCATTCAGTTCCCCAACTATTTTTAACAGTGTAGTATGGTATGTTTGTCTCATAATCAACTCCATAACCAACCAAAGAAATTCCATGGTTACAAACTGGAGTCGAAGTTGCAGTGCTTGTATCTGTTAGAACACCTGAAACATACATCTATATTTTTTTAGCATCTATGCAAGCTGAAAGTACTCCTTTAGAAAACAAAGCGTATTTTATTGATAAATCTTCACTTCCGATTGTCTCATATGGTGTTGAGCTTAATTTTAAAACTTTATTTAACTTCTTTGTTGTGTCGCAAGGTTTATAAATACCGGTGTAGGGATATGTTGTTTCAGTTGTAAGCCCAAGATTAAATTTAATGTACTGAAAGGCATTTGGCATCCATCCTCCTTCACAGCCACTTGTTGTACTAACGCAGTCAACTAAATATTACTCAGACAAATCAATTGTTTGCCCATATTTCTTCCAATATGCATATTCCATCGAAGAGCAAGCTGAAAAAGCCCAGCATGAACCACATATTCCTTAAGTTCTCACAGGACTATTTCCTTCAGATGATATCAAATTTACTGACTCTGGGACACTTATTGCCTATTAGATAAAACTCGAGGGAAAGACTGGGATAGGTGCCTCAGTAGCCATTGCAGGATTAGTGCCTGTAAACAAACATAAGAATTCTTCTTACGTCAGATCGGAGAATTTATTTTCACCAAAGACAGCATGATTCTATTGGCTAATCCTTTCAGCTCTATCTACATTATCTTTGAAAATAGATAACCGATAAATAGTTTCTTCATTAGATCTATATTTTCTATGATTATGCTTCGCGAATTTCAAGAACTAGCCATCACGTTTATGGCTCTTGAAAGGCCTTTATTCTAAAGTTTTACCAAGAACTAATCCTAGTAAAAGAACAAGAATTAAGATTCTTTTGTCCATAAGTGCGGTGGGAAGATTTATTTTTTGTTTTCTTTTTGTATTTTATTTTCAATCTCCCAATTTGTGGTATTTGTTTTTGAGGCAATTTTTGGTCAGTTTGTTAGGCGTTTTTTGAAAAAGTAAAACGAAAAAATTCAAATTGACAAAGAAAAAACCATAAAAATATCTAAGTATTTTTCACTACAAATTGATTGTTTTTTCAATTGACTTTTTTGTGGTGGGTTTAATATGAAGGATTATTTATGAGTCAAATAAAGAGAAGTAATCAGTGCGAATTGAAATTAAGTATCCTTCTTTAGTTAACTGCTTGCAAGAAAACAAAAAGTAAAAAATATCAGCTTGACAAATCTTAATATTTCTTAAACATTATTTGAAAGCTTTAGTTAGTTTAATGGATACTACATTGATTGGTTTTGTAATGAAAATTGAAAATTTTGAGGTTGTTTTGCTTAACAATATTAACACATTATTTCGATGAAAATACTTCTAATAAGTGCAAATAATAACAATGACAGAATGAATCAAATTAATTAAAATCCTTGTAAAGGTAAAATTTAGCAATGATATATTTTTAATCGAAAGCTTGATTAATTTTTTCATTAGAAATAACTGAAAATAATTCGACAATCTCTTTTATTGCCATTGATTGCAATTAAATATTGAATTGTAAACCGATTAGAAATAGTTTTGCCCCCTCCCTCCTCCTCCCCCTCAAACGTTAATATAATTAGCTTGCATGATTCTTATCTCAGAAGAAGAAATTAATTAGTTATTTTGTATGTTTTTTTTTTTTTCAAGTACAATATATTTTGAATAGTATTATTGATGTTGATCCTTTGTCAATCGTAAAAGAGATGAACAGTTGGTGCCTTAAAGATTTATTTCTAAAATTCTATCAAAGGTCTCTCAAGAACTAACAGATCATCCTATTCTATTCCTATTAATTTTTTATAACAGTAAATCTTACAATCGTTTTTGAAAAGAACTTCATTGTAGATTTCCATATCTAGTGGTCTATCATCCAGAGCTAGATCATACGCCATCTAAAGACCTCGAATGTATTAATAAAGGTACACGGCATGAACAATATCTTAATTCCTCTTTATCTTAATCATCGCCTCTTTTAAGGTATTTACAGTTGGGAATTCTTTAAAGAAATTAACTATGTAACCAATCTTCTCAGGTTAAGGTACTTTAATTTGATGGTTAATTTCATAAGCCTCTAATCTATCCTTATTATAAACGTATTTATATTCAACGTCTCCCTTTTTCATATAGACTTTCCCAATAGTCAACAAAAGCGCTCTGATTATTTAATTTTTAAACTCTGAATTCATAACAATTCCACGGTTTTCATTATTGTACCATTTAAAGTGCAACAGATAAACCATGAATTAAGCTGTTTCCTTTGAAATACCTGCTTTTTCTAAATTTCTAGATTATTAATTTTCGACACTTGGAAGCAACTCCAATAAAGATTCTTTAACAAGTGCTTTCATTGTCTTTGAACTTATTGCTAGATGGCGTAACTCCTAGAGATTCAAGAAAGGAATAATGATAGATAAAACATTTTTATTCAAGTAATCCTTGATGTTGGAAGAAGATCGAAGTCTTGTAATTGGTTTACAAAATTTTAAAAGTGCTTTTTCTTTTTATTGCATAAACAACTTCTGCATTTTTTGTAATCTCAGCTCTTAGTAATACTTACGCTAAGTATTCACTGGTAACTTGCATTCTTTGCTGTATTCCAGGAATGATGCTACATGTCTCACAAATAGATACAACCGATTGTTGAAATTTCCCGGTGGGAGAGGAGGCACCTTATTTTTCAATTTAAAGGGGGTAACATGGTCGTTATTTAAACACTCGAAAGCCTTTATAGCTCCAACTTTCTTTATGTAATCAGCTACATTTATGTTGCTATCTGCCAAATTCAAATTAACTAAAACTCCTGCTTTCAATATGCCTAGAATCTATTGTTTATCAGGGCGTGAACTGAGAGATACATTCTGAATAAGATCTTCGATTTCATGCTGATAAGTTCTAAGCATAGACATGTTCATATTTTAGTTGTACATGAAGTCAGAAACATTCCCAAAGGTATTGCGTTTTTCATAAATCTTCGTGGTTGTCTTATCAATGTTATTGTTGTAGTCGATCTTAGAGATTATAATAGGGACGAGCTTTCGAGCTTGCCTAGAGAGTGTTGCGAAATTTGCAAGGTCCTTCATAGATAAAAATCTGATTATTTATTCAATTGTAGATTCATTTAGAATGATAAAAAATTAACTGGTCAAAGATTGTTGGAATGGTGATTAAGGTGAATGTTAGAGCTTTTGTTATGACTCATTCGTAGATTGTATTTGTTGAGTGGAATTCCCCTATGAATTTCGCTATTATTGATTATTAGAACATGATTTAATATTATTATTTGTAACTTCTGCTTTATTTGTGCCTTTCTTTTGTTACTTTTATGAGTCATTTTGTTTTGTTGTTGAATTTCTTTGAGAAGCATGTGCTGTTTTTGCTTTATTTTAGTTACTCTTCTTTTCAATTATTGATTAAGGTTAGTTATTCTTGCTTGTACTAATTGTAATTTTCTAGACTTAAGAAGCGACTGAACAAATTTATATTGGTTGCTTCGAAGGCTATTGCCATATTTGTTGTTGTGGTTATTATTGCTGGTGTGATGTGATTTTATTGTTTAAATCAAACTTTTATTTCGACATTTATGATAATTTAGTATTTGTTGCTGCTAAAGACATAGCTGATGATGGTCTTTCTTGAATATTCACGGTTTAAATCTTTTTACTTGATTATTAAATAGAAGCAGTCTGTGGTCTAATAATTTCATTCTTTTGAGTTTATCTGGGCTTTGATTCTGATTATGATTTATGCACTAAAGATAATTAATTTGTTGTGTGGACTGAAACTGATGATTTTATAGTTAAGGATTGCTTTATCAAAGGTTAAGTAGATAATTGTTTATTTGATAGAAGGTGTCTGCTTTCTGGTTTTTCAATGCTAGAAGGAGTATTATTAATTAACTTTTGAGAAGAAAGAGGCTTCTTCATAGTTGGATGCTTATTAGAATCTAAAGAGCTTTTAACGTTCAAATTTAAAGTTGATTATGAGTTGCTAATACGAGTAAAAGCGGGTCTTTTCAATGCGTTCTCTTACTAACTTGATGTTTTATCTTATGAGTTTTAGTGATGTTATATTGCTTAGAGAATATCCGCATCTTTTCTATTTTCTGAGACAGATATCTCTTTATTTTTTATGACTATTACTTCATTCTTAGACTATTTTTTAGAATGTGGTTTCTTTATTGATGGCGATTTAGCTGTTATTACTGCATTTCTCTTTGCTTGAGCAAGAAAAGAAAGCTAATCTTAGATGGAGATCATTTGCAATAATTAGTTAAAAATTCTTAATTCCAATTTATTATCCCACATTTAATTAATTCGCATTAAAACAAAAATATTGGCTGTTTAATCTTTAAAGCAGTGAATATAGAAAATACCAAGTTATTTCACATAAAAGTCATCATTATTAACATCCTCAGATTTTAATGATTTCTTTAATTATTCGGAATAGATTTTCATTATCACTTGAACATTTGTCCCTAGAAATATTATAAAAGATGAGTATTTCAAGAGCAGCATTCTTTAGAAAAAAAATAATATGGAATCATATTAAGGATTATTTTCATAATTCTTCTAAATACTATTTGTATTTCTTAATGAATAGACTAAAATGCAAAAAAAAATAATGTAGAGAAGCAGCTGTTATTCAACTAACAAAAGAAAATCCTTATTTAATTTGAAGAGTCTTTAAAAATTAAAACAATATTAAAAAAAAACTATTAAAACTTAATAATAATAAAATTCTAGATCGCATAATCAATATTCCTAACTTTTACTCAAAGAGAATACTCAATAAATAGACTATTGAAGAAAAGGACAAAAATTTATTGATTGCAATTTGTAATTCATTATATTTTAGGATAATAGATATGAGTTGTATCCAATAGACTGTAAAGATTTCCATTTGAATATCTCCTAGAATCTATCCTGACATAACCATTTTCACCCCATTTAGTTCCCCAACTATTTTTAACTGTGTAGTATGGTATATTTGTTTACTTATCGACTCCATATCCAACTAAAGAAATACCATGGTTACAAACAGGAGCCTAAGTTGACGCGCTTGTATCTGAGAGAACACCTGATACATACATCATTAGGTTAGCTTTAGCTTCTATGCAAGCTGAAAGTACTCCTTTAGTATACAAAGCGTACTTTATTGATAAATCATCACTTCCGATTGTCTCATATAGTATTGAGCTTAATTTTGCAACTTTATTTTATTTCTTAGTTGTCTTACAATTACCATTAATACCGGTGTATGGGTACGATGCTTCAGTTGTAAGACCAAGATTAAATTTAATGAACTAAAATGCAGTTGTCATCCATCCTCCTTCACAGCCGCTTTTTGATGATTCATAAACACAATCAACTAATTATTACTCAGACAAATCAACTGTTTGCCCATATTTCTTCCAATATGCGTATTCTATTGAAGAGCAAGTAGAAAAAGCCCACACATGAACCACATTAACCTTAGTTTTTCACAGGACTATTTCCAGCTTAGAGCATCAAATTCACTGAAGCTGGAACATTGATTGCTTATTAGACAAATATCGAGGGACGTACTGGGATAGGTGCCTCAGTAGCCATTGCAAGATTAGTGCCTGTGAACAAACTTAGGAATTCATTTTCTGTCAAATCGGAGAATTCATTTTCGCCAAAGACAGCATGATTCTATTGGCTTAGCCTTTCAGCCCTATCAAGATTATCTTTGAAAATAGATAACCGATAAACAGTTTCTTCATTAGATCTATATTTTCTATGATGATTCTTCGCGAATTTCAAGAACTAGCCATCACGTTTATGGCTCTTGAAAGGTCTTGATTCTAAAGTTTTACCAAGAACTAACCCTAGTAAAAGAACAAGAATTAGGATTCTTTTGTCCATAAGTGCGGTGTGAGGATTTATTTTTTGTTTTCTTTTTGTATTGTATTTCCAATCTCCCACTTTGTGGTATTTGTTTTTGGGGCAATTTTTGATCAGTTTGTTAGGCGTTTTTAAAAATGTAATACACAAAATTTCAAACTGACTAATAAAAAAACTTGTCAATATTAATAAATCGGAATTCGTGGCATCAAAAGATTGTATGATAAATTATTAATCTTGTATATTATTTAAAGTATCTGTTAATCAGGAAAAAAGAGTACATCCAGTTCTTTCCTTAAAGATCATTTACTAATAATATTCTAGAGGCCTTTCAAGAATTAACAACTCATCTTATTCTATTCCTATCAACTTTTTATACCAATAAACCTTACAATCGTTTTTGAAGAGAACTTCATTGTAGATTTTCAGATCTAGTGGCTTATCATCATCCATTGCTAGATCATACGCCATCTTAAGACCTCGAATGTACTAATAAAGGTATACACCATTAATGATATCTTACTTCCTCTTTAACTTAATCATCGCCTCTTTTAAGGTGTTTACAGTTGGAAATTCTTTTAAGAAATTAACTATGTAACCAATCTTCTCAGGTTAAGGTACTTTGATTTGATGGTATATTTTTTTTACCTCTAAATTTTTCTTTTTATAAAAAAACTTATTTTCTCCTTTTTTTATAAACATCATCCCTATCGCCAACTGAAGCGCTTTTATTATTTTATTATTTAACTCATAACTCATAATGATTCCGTTGTTGATTGCATAATACCATTCAAAGTGCAACTGATACACTATGGATTACGCTTTCACCCTTGAAATTCCAGATTTTTCTAAATCCGCAGATTATTATAGTTCAACACTAGGAAGAAGGTCCAATAAAGATCTTTTGACTAGTGCTTTCATCCCTTTGGAGCTCCTTAATAGATTGCATAACTCCTTGAGATTCAAGAACGAAATAATAGAAGACAAGATATTCTTGTTGAGGTAATCATGGATGTTTGAAGAAGAGAGAAACCTTATTATTGGCTTACTATATTTTAAAAGGGCTTTTTCCTTTTATTACATAAACAACTTCTGCATTTTTTGTAATTTCAGCTCTTAGTAATATTTACGCTAAATATTCACTGGTAACTTGCATTCTTTGCAGTATTTCAGGAAAGATGCTACCTGTCTCACAAATAAAAACAACCGATTATTGAAATTTCCTGGTGTGAGAGGAGGTATCTCGATTTTTAGTTTAAATGGGCTAACGTGATCATACATTAAACACTCGAAAGCCTTCATAACTCCAACCTACTTAATATATTCAACGACTTTGATGTCGCTATCTACCAAATTCAAGTCAACTAAAACCCCTGCTTTCAATATCTGCAAGATCTGATGATTATTTGATTGTGAGCTTAGAGAAATATTCTCAATAAGATATTGAAGTTCACACTGATGATTTTGAAGCATGGTTAAGATTATTTTTTGCTTGAACATGAAGTCGGAAACAATCCCAAAGGTTTTAGGTTTTTTATAAATCTTCGTGGTTGTCTTTTCAATATTATTCCTGTAGTCTATCTTAGAAATTATGACAGGCACGAGCTTACGAGCTTGTCTTGAGAGGGTTACAAACTTTGCAATATCTTTAAGTGATAAAAATCGGATTATTTATTCAATTGTAGTTTCATTGAGAATTGCAAAAAATTAACTGGTCAAGCATTTTTTAATTGTTATTTAAGAACAATTTTAAGATTTTTTTTTAAGTTGATTAATAGATTAGAATCCTAGTAAAGATTTTTTTGTTGATTTTTAATAATATTTCTATGGAGGTTATTGCCATTATGACTGTTGTTTGTTTTGGAGAAGTTTTTTTGGTTATTATTGCTCTTGTGGAGTGTTTTCTATTTGAAATTCAGATTCTCCTTTGGACATTTGTGATCCTTTAATACTATTTGCTATTAATTGATGGGCAGGCATAGCTGATGATGGTCTTTCTTGAATATTCAGGGTTTTAATCGTTGTACCTGCTTATTAACTAATAGTAGTTTGTGGTCTAATAATTTCATTCTTTTGAGTTTATCTAAGTTTTGATTCTGATTATGATATATAAGTAGAAGATATTTAATTTGTTGTGGCGACTGGAACTGATGATTTAATAGTTAAGGCTTGCTTTATCAAGGAATAAACAAATAATTATTTATCTGATAGAGGGTGTCTGCTTTCTGATTTTGTAATGCTAGAAGGAGTATTACTTATTAATTTTTGAGAAGAAAGTGGCTTCTTCATAGCTGGATTCTTATTAGAATCTGAAGAGCTTTTAAGGTTCAATTTTAAAGTTGGTTATGAGTTGCTTGGAGTAAAAGCAGGTTTTTTCAGTGCGATCTTTTACTAGCTTGATATAAAATCTTATGAGTTTTAGTGGTTATCTGGGTTTTTTTGGAGAATAGCCATTTCCTATCTTTTTGATGTAATAACCTTCCCTTCATGGTTATGGTTGATGACTGTTTCTTGGTTTTATTATTGTAAATTAGGATGATTGTTTTATTCGTCTAGAGATTTAGCCTTTTAAACTGCTTTTCTGATGGCTTAAGTAAGAAAAGAGCGAAGCTAGTCTTAGATGGAGATCATTTGCAATATTTGTTGTAAAATAAAAATTTCAATTTATTACCCTTCTTTTCATTAATTCGCAAGAGACTAAAATATTCTTTTTGGTTTAAAAAAAGAAAAAAATAACAATCTATTTCTTTCGCATTAACAAAGAATTGAATACATAATCTAAAAGGAGAAATTAGTTAAGCTAGAACAATAAATGAAGTTTTCTGAATATCTATTAAATCAATTGAGGATTTTTTTAAACCTTTCATTTAATATGATTGTAACTTTTTTAACTAGATAAGACAGGTAATGAAAAAAATAATGCTTTTCTTAAATTTTTGCAAGTATTTAATTACTTTGTTCGAAAAGCAATAAAAGATCTTCAAAAAATACAAAAAGCAAACAATTATCTCATCCAATCGTCCTTGCATTATGGACATCATTAATAATAGCAAAACTAATAACTTAAACATGTTTAGTTCCTTACAGTTTTCTTAGAATGTCCCTTCTTTCTTAGACCCTGATCTTATCTAGAAAACTCTCTCACAAAAATGTAAATCTCACCCTTAAGAAACATGTGATTTCATTTATCTCAATCCAAGAGCTATTACACCAAGAATCTGCTATTCCTGCATTCAAGAGAAGGAAATTCCAGCTGCGGAAGTTCTTCCAATAAAATAAATTCTTCAAGCTAATTCTGAGAGTATCTTATTAACCTATCCAGTGTTTAAAGACACATAAATGAACAAAAAACTCAAAGCAATTATCGGATAGGTAGATAGTATTGTAGATCAAGTCGATGAATTTTTCTAAAAGCTGCGCTAAACTGTAGAATCAGCTATTGATAAGCTTCAGAGAACTCAAAAACTCAAACTTATCAAATACACGGAGGCTTACTAAAAAACTATGGATTCTTTTCAGGATATAGCGAAGATCGAAGAGCTCTAAAAAATTATTGTGGAGAATACTAAAGATAATGAATAAATTCTTAAAGAATTTATTAAAACTCATTGTGAGAATAAATAAGCAAATGAGGATGCTATCAATATTAATTATCGATATTTTAAGGAAATGGATGATATCTTTTCTTTAGAGAAAGCGGAAGAAAGTATTAGTTAAATTGAAGATATTCTTAAGACTATTAATATTTTTTCAAATAAAGAGGGGAACAAACAAAAGGAGAATACTAATATAAATGATTTAGAGTAATTTAAGAGTCTTGTAGTTTCAACTTTATCTTAGGAAGCTAACTAATCCTAGCATTTATCTAACAGTCAACATATCAATGTTGAAGGTATTTCTTTGATTGCAACCGTCAGCATTTTACCTTCAGAGTTTTTATACAGCTCCAAAGATAATACTACAATTCTTCGAAATCGAAATAATTAACAAAATAACAGTTCAATTATGATAACCAATAACAATCATGATGATGAAAACATTCAATGCTACATAAATTATGAACTAGATCATTCTTAGAAATACATCATCAGAGTTGAATTAAATAACGCAAAGGATTAACCTTATTTCATTTTTGGTCTTTTGGAGGATAAAAAAAAGAATAATGAGTTTCTTGCTTTGTCAAAGCTAAGTTATTGTGAAGTTACTGGCTATGGAATGAGTAAAATTATCAAAGGCAGTTAAGTTCATTCAGGATAAAGAAATATTGGATTTGGATAACAACGAGAATTTCGCATTCATTTAGCAAGGTAATTTTTTAGAATTGCAAGTTATCCAGATTATTTGAACGTTGCAGAACTGAAAGATCCTAAGTTAATTAAAGAAAATGAGAAGTATTATTTTGCTATTTATATTCATGGAAATACAAATAGTGTGTTTGTGAAAGATGTCATTTGCGTGGAGAATTTTGATGATAAAATGGAATGAGAAAAAAGAAAGGTTGGATATGTGTTTCGTAAAATAAAAGAACTTTAGTTGTTTTGTGTATCTATTTCATTTATTTTCCTATATTTTTTAATTTAATCAAAACTTTCCTTTATTGGTTGAATTTCATTAAAATTTACTTAATTATCATCTAAATAATCAATTTCTAAAATGAAAAGACTAATTAATACACACTTATAAAGAAATTTATTTTTATGGATTATCTTTCCATTCTTAGGATTAATCTTTTACAAAATATAATAGTATTGTTTTTTCTTAATTTATGTTGTTTTTGTGTTGTGCATACTAATAAAATATTTCCTCAATTCTACCAAGGAATTGAACCATTTTGACTATTGCTTCTAGCTGAATCTTATCTTCTCACAGGAGTTCTATTATTCTATGGGAGAGGTGGGAGCACAAATTTTCGTTGATTATTATTGGTCCTGGTGCTTGTGGGAATTCTAAGAAGGGGTGGTTTACTTAGCATATTAGGATGATCATCTTGAAAGGATTATCTATGAGTCTATCCATTACAATTAAGAGTTGAACTAGACTATGATGATGCGCTTGCTGTTGATGCAGAAGAATCAGTTGAATTCCTTGAATGATTTCTTGTCGTTGGAGTGCTGATAGCTGCACTATTAACAGCTGAATTTCTTGGGATACCACTTCCACTTCCACTTCCATTTCCATTAGTAGTAGTGATACTAAGCTTTCTATTATTTGATAGTGGTGTGGGAGGTAAAGGTATCCTTCGTTGTTAATTATTATTGTTATGAGTACTTTGATTGTTTTCTTTACCACTACTACTATTATTAGTATTATTATCATTAATGCTATTGCTACGCTCAATACCTTTACCAGTGTTAGGTGCTTTTTTGAAAAAATAGTTATCTGGAACTGTCTTAAGTTTATTTTCTTTTTCATTACTTTTATTAGTGTTATTCTATTCTATGTTCTCTTTATTTGCATTTTCATTACTTTCCTATGAAGATATAACCTTTTGTGTTTGTTTCATCTTATTATCAAATACCTGCTGTTACCTAATCAGCGCATCATGCAAAAACTAAAACCATTATGTTTGTTTTTCAGCTTGCTTAGCATGATTCGTTTCAATATCATATTTCACCTCCATTTACGAATAATACTACAACGTATCAGCAAACAACTACTGTATCTCCTATGCATAATTCACGGAATATTTCTTTCTGAGTACCTGCTATTTGAATTCCAACGCGCAGAGACATCCAATTAAATAATGTCCTTACTCATGACTTAATAGATAATCATTTTGTTTTCTAACCCACGATTTAGATTATACTTTGACATTCACTGCGATATTCTTCACTTTATATTAGAAATACCCATGGTTTTCTTTACGAGAAGCAATCTAATAGCTGAAATTAATGTTCCAATAGATATGAGCCCAATAGCACATTGAAGCATCAGGCTTACCTTGAAATTCGTTCCATGATAATCTACGGATTTAAACGCCACCGATTGTTATGGGCAGAAGGTTATTTAGTCTTGTTTCGAATTGCTTCTGATCGTCAGTACGACTTGATCCACTAACCTCAAAGCATTGGGAAATGCAGTCAGCTAGAGTGTTAGTATCATTGTATTCATCTTCATAAGCATCACTTTAATAATGGTGGTGATGATTTAAACTGATAGCGTTAGTGTTGTTTTTATTATTAAGAACTGTTGAAGATCTACTCATGAAAAAGAAACTGTCAACTGAATGAATGAGAGATGGAACAGATTATAAATATATGTGTATGTGCGTGTGTTTTTATTTGCTTTGGGTAGCTACTTTATTTTCAAGGATGTCTCAGGGTATTTTCAAGACAGTAGACTCTCTCCCTCTTTCTATCTCTTTGTGTGTTTGTTTTTTCTCTCAGCGCTGTTTAATTTATCTTTATCCTTTTCTTGTTAGTTGTCTGTAGCTCTACCTTTGTTTAAAAGTGTTAATTTATTAGCTGCTAAGGAAGTACTCACACAGGAGGTAGGTTATCAAGATTCGTTAAAACCTTCTCTCTTTCTTTTTTTATTACTGTTGCTAGTTAATTTATTTTTATTATTTGAATAAGTATCTATTTAGATCAAACACATTACTAAAGTTAAGCTGAGTAGTCTATTTCTTAATCGTTTCTTTATTGGCCATCTATCTAACGATAGACTCTTTTAGTAATTATCTAAGAGTGATTAGACTAATCAGCTATGCATGGGAGATATATTAAAATTGATAAAGTAATTAATTTATTCATAGAAAAGAATAACTCATCGTTAGCATTTGTAAGGTTTTTCTATTACTATGCTTTTTTCTATGACTTAAAAGTTAAGTTAGCAAATAAAAATATATATTATTCTTTATTGTCAATTTATTCTATTCTTGTGAATAAACAAATCTAGAAACAAAAATAAGCTGATTAATTTTAATTATGTTTTTATTCTATGATTTTTAGCAAATTTTTTTGTCAATTAAAATGTCATACTGAAAAGAACAATTCTGCTAAAATATTCACTTTTATTTTCTGCATCATTAAGACTACTATTAAGTACATGTTTGAAAAAATAGTCAATGCAGCTAGTTTAATATAAATGGAAGATATTATTAAAGATACATAATAAGATACAAAACTACACTTTGTCATACTAGGACAAAGAGAATAAAAAACACAAATTAAGAAAACTTATTAAATCCTTTTTGGGTATTTGTTTGTTTAATTAACTTAGAGAAGAATAAGATTTCTTGCTGTTGGGAGAAATAAAAAGATAATTATTTACTTCTGTTGAGTGTGTGGTATTTTAATTGGGGAGGATAGTATCATCTTCCTTTCTCCCTCTTGTAAACGGGGCTTGCAATTAATAAAACTAAAGATAGTTAAGTGATTTATAAAATCATTTGAGAAATAGAGAAAGAAAAATACTAATTTAATTACAAATTTCAAAACTACATTTACTATCACAAATGAATGGCTGTTATTATTAAAATATGAAAGGGTTTATAATTTGTAAATATTGAAAAAAAGTGTAAATCCCATTAGAATTTGATGAGTAATTGAAGTGTGCAAAAAGCACATATGGATGTGTATCTAAAATAAAAAATTCAATGGTATGTTCTTATCTTTAATTAAAAAGTGATTTGATCTTCTGAAGTGTATGGTTGTGTGAGAATTTCCCTTTTTTTGCGTGAATAAAAATAATTAGAAACGCTAGTGGGAGGGGGATAAGTCAGTTGTTTCTTGTGCTTTTCTTTCTCTCTCTTGCTGTAACAATAAATACTATGAGCCTTTCAGCTAGACTCCATTAGTAGCAACTGCAGTTCTAGCCATAAGGGCAATAATTGTAGTAATAATCATCTAATAGCGCATCTTCGTAGGAACTTCGATAACCTTTTTAATCATCTAAAACTAGCCAACTAAAATAGCAAAAAATACCATCTAAAAATGGCAGT
>Ga0302271_10001833_pt1 | contig 19925 bp, 11 predicted proteins | sample III_Bog_N1_1_FD_198767 | JGI IMG/M metagenome (GOLD analysis project Ga0302271, IMG submission 198767) | Peat permafrost microbial communities from Stordalen Mire near Abisko, Sweden - III_Bog_N1_1 | ecosystem: Environmental > Terrestrial > Soil > Wetlands > Peat | place: Sweden: Abisko... | reverse complement strand
TGAAGCATGTCTTAGACGAAAAGAAGAAAGCAATGACCGAACCTAGCGGACCTAGAAAAACCAAGAAAAACACCCCTTTTCCTTCAGAAAAAAACTAATCTTCATCTCACAAAAAATGAGAAATTAAAATAAATATGCCCACAGACTTGTCACTCTCAACGAGTTAATGACGAGTTTTGAATTTAAAATTCTAAAAATTATTAAAATTTGATTAAGTGTCTACTATCTTGTCTCTTCTATGTTTTTTTACTCAAATGTCTTGCGAGACACTATTTTGGAGAAAAAATTTGTTTTAAGCTTAAGAAAGTTTTTTTTAAATAAATAAATTCTTTCTTTTCTTTGTCTAATAAAATCTATTCTATTTCAGTTTTATTGAACTTTTCTTCCCCCCTCATTATTCCCCCACATCCCCTCTTTCCACGCTTACAGAGTGATATTTTCGTGGAAGAAAAATATTCTCCCAACTATTCTAAATAAAGAAATGAGCTTTGTTGTTAAATTATTTCTTCCCCTTCATATAATAAAAAAGGAATGTTAACTCCCTCAAGATAATCAAAAGTAAATAAATGTAAAAAAAATCTCCAATTTACATTCCTAAACACTATCTTTTTTAAATCTGTTATCATTTTTTAAATATTCTTTTTTGCACTTACAAATTACCATGATGCACAGCGACAATTTGAGTGGTAACCCGCATGGCTCACTTCACTAGCTATTCTACTTATAAGTGATTATGGAAAGGTATAAAAATATGACAGAAAATGTGATTTTTCTTTTAAATTGTATCAAATTTACTAATCAAAAGAAAAATTTTTGTTTATGGGAGACATAAAGAGATCATTCAAAGATAGATAAATTGAACGTCTAAGTAGAACAAAAAACACCACACTTTAAAATCTTAGGGGACAAGCAAACAAGAACTCAAATAATAACTTAATTTCTTAATACAATTCAGAAAAGTACCTCAAAATTTCTGAAATACTTCCTGAAATCTAAACTAATAACTGCTCTTGTCCCATAATGATTAACCCACACGTGAGCCGTGCTTTGAAAAAATCTTCTCTTAGTCGAAGTGTAGGCATGCAGAGCCTCCCAACGATCTAGGAAGAAAAGACATTCTTTACTTGCGTGCCTGTCAAGAAAGTCAGCTAATCTGGGCTGTTTAAAAACCGTCGCTACTTCAGTATTGACAATCAGTCTATCAGCTACTTCAGTAAAATACCTCGCAGCTGTACTTTCTAGATGAAAGAAATGCAAAAACTGACTCCTAAAATATCATTCTTCCACTCTGAACTCCGCTCTGCTGAAGTTCTTGTGAATGATCCTCTCAAACTCCTTGTTATTTTCAATGGAAGATACTTAGAAAAGGGAAAATCGAAAAGATGTTCTGGACTCAAATCATTTATTTTCGAGTTTTCTTCAGTCAAAGAACTCACAAGGATGAAAGAAATCATGAATAGAATCATAGAAAACGAACGTAGCTGCACGGATGTTCGCTTATCTGAAGATTAATATGTCTCTCTACTCCACAGCTATTGAAGAAAAAATCACTAAAAATTCTCTTAAACTGTGACCTTATGAATCTCATTTTTAAGAGTGGAGTCTTTTCTATGAAAGCGCTTGATAATCAATCTAGAATCTCATCCACCCACATCGGTGGTACGAGAATATAATTTATAACCTTCCTCTTCAAATTTCGCTTGCTTTCCCCCACTGAAAGAAAAAACTACTGCGAGAATAAATCAAATTATGAAATATTGTCAAAGGTCTGCTTACACTTTTGTAATAATGCTGATATCTACAATTTGAAAGATTACTTGTCACTAAATTTGAGCTAAAAACAGTAATAATCTCAAAAAATTAGACACAAACAGCTACTCCATTTATGATTGTAAAAGATAGCCTCATATTTGATTCTTAGGATGAACGAAATGAACCTTACAGTCTCCCTGAGAATCTCTACTGATTTCCCAACGTTATTTTTTTGGTGGAATACAAAAAGCACCTAAAATCAAAAGGCGAACCTGAATAATTAATTAAAAAAATTTCTACGCCACAGATTACCGACGATATTATTCTGCAGCTAAAAACCTTTTTTTCTAAAAAATTTAATAAAAAACCCTTAGCACCCTCATTGTTTCTCGAATAAATCTCTTTTACAATATTTCAAACTCCTTTTTTGTTTTTCTATGTTCAATTTTATTTATTTTCTATTTTCGTCTATCTGTTTGTCTTTCATGAATTCTCATAAAATAGTTTATTGCCTCTCTCAATCACGATAAAATCTTTAAATTTTAGAGTCTGTTAGTTACTTGGCATAAATTGGATAGGTATTTATAAAATTGTTGGGGTTATTTTTTACTTTCGAAGTGGTTTTATTTCTAAACAAATTTCTTAGTAAGATAGAAATATCAAAATAAACCTGGTAATATATCACGTTTAGGAATCAATTATATATAAATGAATGGAGATATTGATTTTGATAATTTCCTATTTCTATGCCTTAATTTTTTTTCTGATGAGATGGATGAATTCTTAAATTATCGTTGCTTTTTTCTATTCAAAGCTAGTTTTATCTCTTTTTATTGCAAAAAGTGTAAATACCTTCAAGATAAAGGATAGAAGTTACTATCTATCTTGATACCCAATTCAATACATTTCTTCAAATTTGCTTAATTATTGTTAATGTGTGGTTAAAAGCACTTGTATGGGATTAACACCACTTAGAAGCTACAATAAAAATAAATTCAATAATATTCCTCAATAAAATAAATAAAAAGGGGTTTATTTTTTGGATTTAATCAGGATTAATAAACTATTTTCTATTTGTAGTTATAATTTTAATAAAAAGTAACACACTAATCATTGACTTGAAATTGTTATTTTTTAATGGCTGACAAGTAGCTTTGTGGGGGGATAAGGTTGATAAAATAAATTTGTTAGAAGATTTGGTTAATTTTCAAGAAATTCAAGACAATGCAATCATAAAATAAACACTTCTAAATACTTAATTTGAATTATTGTTTTTGAAGAACAAATTACGAGCTCTTTTTCAACACACGCACTGGTAGTTCTAAAATCTGTAAGATATTAAAAAAAAAATTAGTGATCTCTCGAATAAAAAAAAAAGAAAATTAGCTTAATAAGGTTGTTTTTTATTCATAGACTATTATCACTCTACAACACTAACTTCATCTAAAGTAAGTTGGGCGACTTAGAGTTAAAAACACCTTCATAAACCTCAAGAAACAAACAATAAATGAGCAAACATGAATCTTTATTCCAGCGCTCTTCAAGCTATCATCAAATCAGTGGTAGTATGTTGTAGATTCCTTCATTTGAAACGAACAATCTTGAGATTCGAGAGAATCTTGTGAATCCTCGATCAAGTAAAGGTTTTGGAAAGAACGGCAATCTACCAAGTCTCTATAAATCCTCTTCAATGCAATAGATCATTAAGCCCTAGATAATGATGGCTTAAGAAGATTTAAAGGATTGGCTTGTAGGTAAAGCACCATAGCCAGGTTCGATTGGAGAAAGTGTGTAAATGTTTTTAAATAAATCAACCAAGCCGGCACTGAATTTCAATTATTCAGCTGCATCTATGTCGAGTAGCAAACTATCTCATGGAGTAAAGCCAGAATCAAGCAGCAAGATCAATTAAAATTCTAAATATGATTAGGTAATTGATGGAAACAATGATTCAGAAGTGAATAATAATATCTAGCAAAAACAAGAAGAATTGCAGTAACAAACACAGTAGCTTTAGAAGCATTAGACTGTATTTAGTGTCCGCAAGCATAACAGAGTCCAAAGTGAAATATTAGACAATTTCTATCATCTCGAGAGGGACTTTCAACCTAAATCAAGCAACTCTCAGAGCATTAGTTCTCTTTCAAACATTCCTTTTGATCCACATGCAATTCAGCAGCAAGAATCGCAACCCACCTAACAAGAATCAGAGCAATTACCACTGAATATTAGAAAAACTAAAGCAAAGAAGGTCCATTCAACAATTCCATTTTCACCTTTAGAAGACCCTTAGCATGCAGTCCTGAATTAATTGCTAGCTTCTTAGTAATAATTCAGACATCGACCAATATTATCAACTTCTATGATCTCACATAGTATTTTTAAAGATTGTTCTTCTCCAATAGTTATTCCCTCTGTAGCACCACCATTACAGGAACCAAATGGAGCTGCTAGTATTCTAAGTAGCGTACATCTGAAACTGCCTAAATCCTCCTCAAATAGTGCTTCACCTTAGATAACGCCAGCAAATAAAACAATTTCGTTTTCTAGATAAAATTTCTTAAAAGATCTTGCAACTTTAAATGACTCCCCTTCAAGAAAACACATTGATTTTTAGCCTCCCTTTTCTCAAAATAGCTAGTACTCCACTGAGGAGTAGTCCCCGAATGAAGATATTTCATAAATCAGAGCATCTTAGCATCGTCATCTTCTTCTTCCGAAAATTCAAACACGACCTAAAAACATATCTTCATTCTTTTAGCAAGCCAATGAGAACAGTGCTAGCGAAACTTAACAAACTCCAATTTCACAGCCAGCAGCCGTAGAAAAAGAAGAAAAAATGTCCCCGCAAATCGAATACTACTCACCGTAACCAAAATAGTTCTCAGTGAGATTATCTGATAAGATGCATAGATCTTTAGATTTATTTGGGAAGTAATAAGATAAGCTAGCTGCGATTACAAATCCTCAAATGAATGGATTCTAACATGCAGTAAAATCAACTGTTAAAAGCATCTTAAACACAACTAAATCAGCGGTGTTTAGTCAGAAATATGATTTTTCGTTGAACTCTGATTCTCCTGGATCCTAAACCCATATTGCGATGAAGGGAATTCTCAAGAATATGAATTCGCCCTTTGCAAATAAAAAGAAGTAGGTTTTGTTTGATTAGAATCTCAAAATCTATGAGCTCTCATAGTAATAATCACAGGCACAAGACAAATAAGAATCTTGAAGATTACTCTAATTATTTTTTTTTTTCTTAAAAGAAAACCTTTATTTTTCATATTAACAATTACTTTTTCCCCCATTTTTTCTCACAAAAAATAGTTTAATTTTATGGATCCATTCATTAACTTCATCTAAAAGAATCATCCCAATTGAATTTGAGAAAAAGAGATGACAAATGGAAAGCAAGAACAAAAAAATAAAATAATAATTTATTTTCATATTATTGGTAAAATGAGTCAAAATATTCTAATAAATATCAAAATGCATCCTTCATTACCTTAATCATCCTTTGTTTCAATAATTTACCTTTAAATTAAAGTCTTAAATGATTTCTAAACAATGGTGTAGACACTTTTTAAGAATAAAACAAACATTTCCTAATTTGGCTTTAATTATCTTTGATTCCTTAACATCAAAACCTGATTGAAAAAATCAAACACAATAAAGAAACCTTTATCCTTCCTACTAATTATGATTCTTTCGTTTATCCCCTCCTTTCTCTCTCTCAAAAAATAAGATTTTAAATAACAATTTCCTTCTGATTTTGTTGTAATATTCTAAGATTTCTCCAAAGAAAAGAACAAAAGGAAAAAACAGGAATTCATAACAAATATCTGAAAGAAAAGTAAATAACAAAAACAAGAAGAAGAAGAAACAAAGTAAACATGCAAACAAATCCCCGCATTAGATTTTAAATATGTGAAATCTTCCCAAAATCCAAGGGAGATTGCGTCGCCAGAGTTGCAATGCTGTCTCGCGAGATCGAAAATAATGGCATAGTGCATCCAATGTACAGCATGGGATTCTACGCGCTTGTTGAGTAGCTATTCATTCATATGCAAACGGAGAAACTCCAAAGTTTAAGTGCATTTATCTTCAACCTCAACAACCCACAAAGCAATTTACTTCTGCTTGAGTAATTTTGGCTTCAAATTACCCATGAATGGCTGTAAAACATAATAGCTGTATGCCTCGGGTACCCTCTCTTGAGCGAAGATTAGTTTAAAGATGCATACTGCACCTTATTCTATGCATCTGTCTTCCGCAAATACGATGATCAGAACCGCTGTGGAAGACCCTTCCAAAGTAACAACATCACTACAGTCTACTATTTGGAAGACAGCTTACCTCTCGTCTCCAGTTTTATATTCATGAAAAATCAAATGGAAAAGACCATAGCAGGCAACAACAATGCTGCAATGCCATAACAACAAAAGGATACACTAGATGCTTCTCTTTTACTAGGAAATGAGAGTTTACCTGAAAACGCATAATATCTTAAGTCAATCGATCCAAATCGTATCAGCAGCATTTCGTCATTGCTATCTGTTGGTCTGCGTGTCTATCGTGAAATCGACGGGGAAATAACTATCTTAGCCAAATTCAATCAGCCTGCAGCTACTTCTTCTGTTAACATAAGTTTAGGGTTTATTTTTTGCGGCACAAAAGATAACTTCCGCATTGGGTATGATTCCACCCTCGAGCAGGAATATTTGATGTTTTCGCATTATCAAAGGAAGATAAATTCCCTCAAGATCGAGTTGAACAAAGGGATTTCAGTAATTTATGAGAATACCGCTTCGCAGTAAGCTGCCTTGCAATAGAAGTTATAAGAACACAATTCTGCTGTCGAATATAACTTAAAGATTCTTCAGAACACCAAGGAGGTATTCTAGCAAGACCAAAATACTTTTAATTAAGTTGAGCTGGAGTGCTAGCAGTAATAAGCCAAATGTGATGAATAAAAGAAAATCATGGAGTAACTTCAATAGGAAATTGAAAAGAAATCGCAGCAAAAAAACAATAAAGAAAAGGAATTCAACTAGACATAGACTCAGGCACTGGAGTTTAACATGATGATCGAGAAAAAGAATGAAATTCTCTTACGAAGATAGAAAGAAGTCAAAGAACGGTTTCTCTAAGAAAAGAAACTCGCAGAATAGGCAAACTCAGAGTAGATGGGCTAAAACATCGATGCTGCGATGAATTAATCAAAAGTCATACGTAGTGTCTTTAACCATGCTCAAAATTCCAACATTATGAATATCACAGGGACTATTTGTGCCAATCCGAGGAAATAAGTCTGTGATGTCTGCGCAGAAGAAAAATTAAAAACAGATTTCATTGTTATGAAGTGCTGTGGATTCTGTGCTTGCAGTGAGTGCATTCAAAGCACTTTTCAAACTGTCAACTAAGATAATGTCTTGAAGTGCTTAGGCTGCAAAGAACCTCTACAAGATTTAGTCTCCTTCTAGAAGCAAGGTCTCCTGTCAGATTAGATTCTGAAACAGTTCATGCAGAAAGCATTTTTAACTTGTCCTTCATGCTAAACTAATTTTTCACTGAAATCTGATTTGAAAAGTATGACAAAAAAATCTGATATTATCTTGACACCTTGCTGCGAGGTAGAAATGTGCAGGAATTGCTAAAAACTCAAGCATTAAAAAGGAGATATTTGCAAGGAGAGGATTATTAACTGTGAATTGCTGATTCAATCATAGGGAGCCGTTGTAGACTAGATGATTAAGGATCTTCAAGAAAAGAACCCAAAAAACTTAGACGCAACCCAAATGGAAAATGAGATAAAGGAACTGAACAAAGAAAAACGGTTTAGATTCTGTCCAGATTGCGAAGTTTTATTGATTAAAGATGAGCATTGTGAGCACTTGAAATGCCCTTCTTGTTCATTAGATATGTGCTTCACTTGCGCTGTACCGAGAGAACCTTCAGCTGCGCATAGTTTAGCTTGCTATCATAGAGAAGGCTGCACGTATTATGAACCTGAACCTCCATTGTATCCTAGAAAGTATTGTGAAAAATGTTCATATTGTGTAAAAAAGGGAACTGTCTGTGATTTGCCTGCTTCTTGGGAGGAATATCAGTAGATCGTTAAGACTTGGTATGGAGATAGATTCTTTGCAAAGGAATTTGAGTATAACTGGATACAAGATAAACGAATTATTCCAGTTATTCCAGATATTCCAGTTATTCCGTGAACAAAAAGGAGAAAATAGACATAATAGAAGTTAAGATAATAATTTATGTTGTATTTAGGTGCCTGGCTAAATGAACATTTTGATTTAAAAAAATAAAGGATAAAGGTAGGGATTGAACAGGGCAATTAACTAGGAAAATAGGCTTAAGCAGAATAAAAAGGAGTGAGTGCTAAATAAAACTAAAATATACTTTTATTTATTGTAAAAAAACAAGGATTTAACTTTCTGTTTTAATATAATATATTATCTTTAATCCCCTAAGATCATCTCATAATGAATTTAAAAGCTAGAGTTACTCACATAAATATTCATCATTTGTATGCATTTTTAAGGATATTATTTTGTCTTTAAGGGTAGTTTTTCATCGCATATGAGTTATTTTGCGATTACTGAGGAATTTGTGGTTTTTATCCATTATTCACATTGACCTGCTATAATGCATGTGGCTTCTACAGAGAAGGAGCGAATATTGCTTTTTGCTAATTGGCTGTTTATGGCAGAAGAGAAGATATTGGAGAACCAGAAAGATTGCTAAAATTATTGCCATTTCCTAGATTACTGAGACCATGTGTCTTGAGGGAGATATTGGAATTAGAATGGTTATCGTGAGAGATCATTGAAGGAGCATTCTCATTATTGTTAGAGTTAGTATAGATATTTTAGTTAGTGTTGTTGTTTTGGTTATTTTAGAGGGTAATATTTGATTGATTACTGAAATTTGAACCTGTTGAATTAGCTGTTTTTTTAGTAAATAAATCAGTTTATCCAACGACTTGACCAGTGTTGTTGATCTTCTAATTTTGAGATCGAGAATCAACTAATTACATCTTATTAGCCTTTTCAACAAGATCTTTGAATCTGCTTTCTATCTCCTCTTGCTCATTGTCAACTTTTTCTTCGAAAATTATCCATCTTTCTCGTTGACCATTTTTCCACTCACCCTTCTTTTTCTATCCCGATGATGTATAAAATGTACCTTTCCCATGTTGCTTGCCAGCTTACCATCCTCCAATGTACTTACGTCCATCAGGCCTAGCAATAAAATGCAAAAAAACAATGAAAAATAAATTGAGAACATTGATCCCATAAAATGCCTCTTTTATTAAAAAAGGATAATTTTTATTTTATCAGCCAATTTACCACTCAAAAATGCCTAAACCATCCTTTTTATCATCAAGATACTCTCCTATGTATCGTCTTCCATCTATCCAGGTGAAGATTCCTCTACCATTCATTTTATTTCCTTTCCATGTGCCAGAATATTTTCGCAGATCAGGCCATACATAAACTCCATAACCTTAGATGTCATTATTCGAGAACTCCCCTTCGTAATGTGAACCATCACTCCACATAAATGAACCAGTTCCATCTTTCATTCCAATCCTGTACTTTCCCTTGTAAGTAGCTCCATCGCTCCAAGTCTCCATGCCTAAGTAGGAGAAAAGTAATGAATAATAAATACCTAAGAGTTTTAAGAAAATTCAAATAAGATTTTACCATCTCCATGTTGTAGGTCTTCTTCCCAATTACCCTCATATTTGGAACCATCTTTGTGGATGTACACTCCGTATCCATGAGATTTATGGTTTTTCCAATCTCCATAATATACATCTCCATTTGCATGAACAAGTCTCCCATAACCGCAAGCTTTATCTCCTACCCAGTATCCCTAGTAAATCGATCCATCTTTCCATACTTGAATCCCCTTTCCATATTTCTTTTCGAATGCCCTAAAATTTCAACAATCAACACAACAACAAAAATTCAAATTTATGAAAAAAAAAAAATCTTCAAAAATAGACTAAACTGTTTTACCATTCTCCAATGTAAATTGCACCATTTTCAAGCAAAACAGGGTTCCGAAAGTACCGCGAGTTGAATTCTGGTGTATCTTCTTCTGGATAGGGCTTTTCAAAAGTGAAAGCTTAGGCTTTTTGAAATTTCGATAAATGTTTAAATGAGAAATCTTAAAGCTATTAGTCGACTTTGCGGTTGTACGCTTCAACTCTTAACTTGGTGAGTTTTCTCCTTGCCAACCACCCTCTCAGCAAGGCTTATATTTTCATAATATTTCTCAATATATTAAGTTCATAATTCTGACCAGGGAGATTTGTTTTGTTTCCGACTTTCTACATTGGGAGGAGCTCCCTAAGGAATGTATTTCTATCCACTTGAATTTCATGCTAACTATTTTCAAGAGATTTCACGCAAGCACAGTTCGCAGCTCCCATGATTTTTAGAGAAATATCTGTAAAGAAAAAGTTTGGATTTTGTAAAGCGATTCTCTTATTTCTTTTCAATCTTGCTTATTAAACTAATTTTTAAAATGAAGACAATTCAAACGAAAGAATTCTCTGCTTTATCCTCTATCTGTCGATTTCTCTTTCTCCCAACAAACACAATTGATTGATTTATGGATTATTACCTTGCAATTCCCATTGAAATACCCAAAAAATAATTTGTAAATAAATCAACAGAAACTTATCGATTAAGAAATAACGGTAAAAGAATTGCTTTCGTATTTTAAATCATTTTCATCTCTCAAAAATGCAAGCAAGCTCAATGTCAATCTTAATCATTCAAATTTTCTGAAAAAACTCTCATGAATTGACAAATAATCTCAAATTTAGAGCAATATTTCAAAAAAAAATATTGTTTTTGAACTGGAATGATTTATCACTTATTAACAGTTAATTATTGGCTAACTTTGCTGAACGAAGAGTTCTTTTGTTAGACATAAATTGTTAAACTCTAACATTACAGAAGCGTGTAAAAAGCAAATCGAATAACATTGTCTTAAATGATTTGTATTTTGGTGTGCCACATATGTTTGTCTTCATTCTTTTTTCGTTTTTGGTTGCCAGAATATGCATATTTATGAGATTATTAAGCCGTTTAAGAAAACAGCTTCGAAATTGTTAACCTAATTTAACCCCAAAAAAAAAAATCTAGTTGCTTTTAGACATTTTTTTGGTGTTATAGTTTATTTCAAATATAAATAATATTTTACTAGCACAACAGTATTGGGAGCTTCTGCTAAGATTGTGAAAGTTCTTGCAATAGACCCAATGAAATCGAGAAATGATGTGGATATGGCAAGCTAGCCAGTAGATTTATGCTTGAAGTTCGAATAAATTTATGGTGCTCTGCTAAAAAAGACTAAGAAAAAAAAAATGAAAAAATAATGGATAAAAAATGCTGGAATTCTCCATAAAAATACAAAACAACAATCTCTTGTTGGCTGCTTATCTATTACATATGATAATATTGATGATAAGGGAGAATTCATAGAGCTAAGGGGGGACAAGTTATAGAAGTAGAGGAGCTGTAATGCCTGCAAAGAACAAAAAAGTTGCCAACAGTTAATAAGGACTGAATTTCTTTCCGTATTTAGCAAACAGTATCATGACTGTAATATTCTAGACAATAATGAAGACATTCTCTCCATAGAGACTGAAGGGATTGTTCTTGAAAAGATTGTAACTTACAATGAAAAAGTAGAGTACTGTCTGTAAAAATAGGCAACAAAAAATCAAAATGAAAGGATTTAGTAATGCAAAGTTTAAAATTAGTAGAATGTTAAAAAATATTGGTTACTTCAAAGACAAAGGAAAGATAGGAGATGCCTTCTACGGATTTGGCTTCGATAATCTTTACTATTTAAGGCACTTTCAGAACGATTGAAAAGAGAATAATTCCTAAGCCTACAATTTTGGACATCGTCTTGAATATAAGGAGAGAAAAGAATTAGAAAAGAAAAAGAGTGAAGGAAGGTAGTAAAAATGTAATTTGTAGTAAGAATAGTCTACTAGCTCTATGCACGCGGTATTGGTGAATTCTCTCTGATTGAAGAACTTGTTAAAACATTCTCCAGAAAATACAAGGAAGTGATAGTCATCTGTCTATGAAAGCAGAAAATAATAGGGTAATTGAAGAGTAAAAGATAATTCTTTATTGTTATTTACATCTACAGCGTTAGTGGCAGCTTAGGATGTGGATATTAGGTACATCATGACAGTGCAAAATATGGGGATTCTCATTTTTATTGTTTTCAAGAAACTTTTCACAATTTAAGCTTTTTGAATTACTCTTGATTTTAGCTCATTTGGTGAAGATTAACAAAATATGTGATACTTTAAGGTTTGATTAAGAATGCTGCAATATTGCCGTTTTGCTGAAGAATATGAAAAGATATTAACAATTATTAGTTTCAGAAAAAGTACAAAAACTAGCAACACCTAAAAAAAAAAACAGATTAAGATAAAATCTTCAAAATAATTATGAGAATAAGGGGGATATTGTAGAAGTAATAATTCAGATAAAGTCATTCAAATTGAATAATAAAGCATAAATTGAGATTTCTGTTGGTATCATCATCATAATCATCAATATTTTTGCAAAAAAAAATCAGTTTTATGTAAGTAATAAAATAATATTTTAAACAAAGTTTCCTTCATTTTTTTTTTAATAAAACATCTAAATCCCCTCATTTAATCAAGGAATTTCAACTAAATCTGAAGTGTTTCCTTCTTCTTCTATGTCGTCTTTAAAAATCAAGAATTCTTATTCTGAATGCTGCTAATCTACAAATCTTAATGCTCTTTCATTTGCTAAATGCAGCAGACTAATGAAGCAATTCTAAACTGAAACTGTTTAAGTTTGGTTGTATATTTCTGGCATCGAGCAGACAATATCACTAAACTTCATTGTTTACTGTGTAGAGTCCTAGTTAATTGGAAGCAATATCTCCAGTTCTTGTTCTTTTTCATCATGATCTTTCGTTGATCTTCTTTTCTTTTACTTTTTTTAGGATTAACTTTTCTATGCTGTGAATTAGCTAAGACAATAAAGCCCAGAATCTTAAGAATTATTGTCCTTCTTTGAAGTTGTCATACACCTCCAAACTTATTCTTTGAGATCTCTGATTTTTACATCTCTTTTTTTAGCAGTTTATTATGAAGATTATTATGATTTCTGTAATTAACTGTAGAAACCTGGTTGAGCTCTTCCAAATCTAGGTGACAGCAGTTAAGAAAATGTATTATTATGGCTGCTGTCTAACTATGACAGCTATGAATTCCCTTCGTTGATTGTTGGATACCCATCATAAATCTGAGAATTATCTTCTTTAAATGAATTTCTATTATCAAAAGTATTCTAGGACTAATTTAAATTTGGATCTTATGAATGCAACCTATGCTATTAGTCTCGTCTAAAAACGAGTCCTTCATCTTTAGAGAAGAGATCGTCAAAAGCATACTCGTCTCCTTCATAAACGTCATTGTTTTATTTAGTCTGTGAACCATGGAAAATGTAATACTAGCTAAGCCCACCTTCATCGAATTAGCTTATCAATTTAGAAGATAATTATTTATGTTCTTCTTCTCCAATCAAACTCATTGAGAAGGTTCTAATTAATTTAACAAAAGTTAAAGGAAAAAAATATTAAAGTTTTGATAAAAAATCAATCGATACACTTTACCTATTCTTACAGATACCATAATCACGAGGTATACAAAATTTATGTTTGATTTCTGGGATTTTAGGTATTTTCGCAGGCATTTTCCTCTTAGGCTTTTATTTTCGAGGTATTGCTTTGAGACTCTCTTTCTGGAAAAATGAAAATAGGAATGTTTTTACTATGATTTTGAAAATGGGAATTTTAGAATTGAAAATAATTTACCATTTTCATGTTAAAAGCAAATTTAAACTAAGTTTGCTGCATTCTAAGTTAAGCTTTAGTTTAGTTTTCAACAAAATTTTCTTCAGCAGCAGCATCTTCTTTGATTGCACCGAGAACTGAAAAATCTTTTTTGCTTTTCTTTTCAAACTATTGCTTGTATTTCAGTGTCTCCCATTGATTCGGATCCCCCCAGTTCCAATTGCTGTTTAGATGAAAAATATCAAAATATGAGAAACTTATTGAATCAAACACTTTGAGTTTGCTTACAGAATGTTCGCATCAAATATCTATTTGTCACCAGCTCCAATCTTGGAGAAAGAGTTATCCAACGAAGCACTGTTTATCTAGTCATTATTTGGTTATGTTGAAGACCGATCTTCTTCATACTGAGAAATACTATTATCCTGAGAAAACTCATACCTCTCAACATCTCCTGAGACATCAAATCTCAAGTGCTTTTGAAGGTTATTGTGATGACTGTTTGAAGAAAGAAAATTCGATTTCGAGGAGTTCAGAAGATGCATTTTATTATTATTTTCAAGATAATTATTCGGTGTGAAATTTTAGAGAAACAACTTATCCGCAGATGAAGAACGGCTGTTTTAGCGAATAATCTGATGATCCTTGACAGCTTAATCGATCTCTGCCCATAATTATTTGTCAAAATCAGTTGAGATTGTGTCTCTGAGAATCTATTATTAGTTTATTTCTGCTTCTCTGAGGCTTTGAAGAATATTGTAGTTTGTAGATTTGTTTGTTAAAACCCGTATATGTTTGGATTTTTTTTATAATTATTCTTCAATTCTCTTCTCTTCTTGATCATCTTCTCCTTAGCTTATTTCGTAAATTACTGTCTGTTTGAAATCAATCAGCTCTGGGAATAAATCTATGGAACTTTGAAAATCAAAAGTTATGCCGTCTCTCCTGTAATCTCGTTTTTCTATGTAGTCTCTTGCGATTTGAGTAATCCCAACTGGAGATCTCTCAATTATCGATGATTATTATTCTATTTTTTCACCTAAATTCACTGAAACCTCCCTGTCAACTCGCAATTAATCCAATAATAACGCTGCATTCGCTCCATCGAAGAACTTGCTTGTCTTGCAAAATAGAGGATCCACATCAAACTCAATGTCATACTTCTCAACTGTTATTTTTTCTGCTCTTTCCAGTTGTTTCTACCCTTCTGAAAGCACATTGAAATTCCTGTTTTTACTACCACTGCCGAGTATTGTGATTATTCTAGGTTCTTTTAACTTTCCAGCATTATGCTCTTTCCCATTTTCTTCTTCGTTAAACCTACCATTTGGATCTTCATTTTCATTGTCATCACCATCATATCCTCCAATTAGAGCTTTCTCTTCTCCTCTTGCCATAGCATGTAGCAATTAATATGATGATTTCGTCAAGGAGTCAACTTTAAACGCATACATCTTTGATAAACTTTCTAAAATGCACCCTGAATCTTTCCATTCATACAATGCCAATTTCAACTCATTTTCCAAGGAATAATTGAACGCTTCATCTGTCTTGATTTTCTAATTTAAAGGTGTGTTTCACAAAAAAGATAAGCAACTTTTTAGGAAGAATTAAGACTATGTTATCTTGAAATCCCCCTCCACAATTACTTACATTTTTTTAAAATTTATGAAAAAGTTAAATCCATTTGTCTCTCAGTCGTCGCTGCTCTGCAGTGAGTAGTCCAATACTATCTGTAATATCATCATTTTCTCTTCCCTCAAGATAATCTTCATCATCATCTTCTCCAAAATTATCTTAGCTATCTTCTCCATTGTATCGTTAGCTCCCTAGATTCTCTTACCAAGATTAGCTCATAAACGATGTATTTTGTTTCCTTTTCGATCCTAAAATACTAATAATCTCACTCATTTACGATTCTATGTCATTATCGTATTCAGAAATCACACTCTCTCTATCCGTTTCAAGCTCCTCACTCCTTCCATATCTTCCTATGGATTTCTGAGAACTGCTACCATCACTACTGTTTTTACTCTTTGAACGTGGAATTCTTTTCGAAGCATTTCTTCTGCTCGTCTTCATTTTTATATGTATGTCTCAAAAATATTTCTCAGTTCTTTTTTTCTTCTTCTTTTCAAACTTAAAACTCAAAAAGTGCGCAAAAAAATCTCAAATCCTTGATTAACTCCCACCCCCTCTTCTCCCATCTCAATAGAATCCAGTGACTCATAAGAAATTTAATTATTCTTATGAGAAATTGAATTCTTTGAATAATTGGGATTCATTTATTCTTTGGGGGAACGGATAGTGAAGGGGGATGATGAATAATGAACATATGAATATATATATAGTTTTATCAAGAGTCCCGATTTATATCTAACTTAGAAGCCACTTTAACAAATATTCAATTCTGCTGCTGGACTAAGAAAAAGTCTTTCTTTTTGTTGTTGTCAAAATACAATAAATCAAACATAATTTTTAGCTATTATTATTAAATAAAACCAACCATGGCTGAATAATCCACTCAAGAAGCTAACAATTCCCTTAGGGAACCTAAAACTGACTCAGCCAGTTCCTTTGGAGAGCACAGCGTAGGTATCACAACATTCCTCACTTCTGGAAAACCCTTTAAGGGAATTGCAAAATACAGAATCTAAGATTTCATAGTCAACGAAGTTACTCCAAACAAGCAAGTGCTATTCCCTTTGGAACATGAAATCATTTCTGAATCTCAACCCAAAGAGCAGAAAATTGTCAGCGATCCAAACCCAGAGGACACCCTTGAAGCTGAGAAAAAAGGAGAATACGAACTCTCCACTGAAACGGAGGAATAAGCTAAAAAACTCTTTGGAAAAGATAAAGCAGAAAAGCTCATCTAATTCTACTATGATCTCTAAGCAGGTCTAAAAGCAACACCAGGGGAATTCTCGATCCTCGTCGATTGCCCAGAAGTCAAAGAAGAACGAACAAAAATCCATACTTTTGTGAGGGAACATCTCCATCACATGGACTCTTCCACTGAGGGAGACAATAAAATCAAATCCATAAAGATATTCTTCACCAAAAACAGAGCAAAACGAGGAAGAACTGAAGGAAAGATCTTTCATGCGGTACTCTTCAAAAACGGATTGGATTCGTTCAGTGCTATTGCAAATATCGGAAAATATCTGCGCATCCAGCCTAAAAGCGTTGGAACTGCAGGAATTAAAGATAAACGAGGAATAACTACATAATAAATCAGTCTCAGCATTGTGAATTAAACTGCCGAATAATTATCAAAGAGATTTTAATCTGCAAAATGGTACAATATGAAAGTTTAGTCGGTTCGAGAGGCTGCTTCCAATGGGCAGCTTAGGATAGGAGATCTCTACGGGAACAGGTTTTCACTTGCTATCCGTTTGATAGATTTTAACGAGAAAAACATCATAGAAGCATGTGAGGATCTTAAAGTGAATGGATTCATTAATTATTATGGCATGCAGAGGTTTGGTACGAATTCATCGATCCACACACATGAAATAGGTAAAAAGGGAATGATATTAACATATTTGGTTTAGGAACAATAAAAAAAGCAAAGAATTTTTGTTGTTTTTTTTATTTAACAATAAATATTTGTTTTGTGTTTAGGTTTGCAAATCATTAAGAAGCAATGGGAGAAAGCCTTCGATGCTATTGTCGGTTAAGAAACAAACGATAGCAGTGTCAATGCAGCAAAGGCTGCATTCATCGCTGATAAAACAACTTTGAAAACAGCAATGAGAGATATTCCTTATAAATATAAAATTGAAAGAACTGTTATGCAAGGTTACGAACGAGCTGGTATGAAAGGAAACTTCCTCTAAGCTCTCTGTTTCTTGACTAGAAACACAAGAAATCTCTATTGTCACGCTTATTAGAGTTATCTATGGAATAAATTAGCTTCTTACAGAATTCAAACATTCGGGAATAAGGTTGTGAATGGTGATATTGTTGCGAAGAGAAGAGATGCATTCTTGGTAGATGTAGAAGGCGAAGAAGAAATCAATGAAATCGAAGGAGAAACGGAAGAATAAGGAGATGTCTAAGGAACTGGAGAGAAAGCGTACAAAGGTGTGAATGATTTCGATGTGGAAATAGTAAATGATTCGAATGTGAGTAAATACACGATTGATGATGTTTTGGTACCGATTTTCGGTGGAAAGCTGAATCTGCCAGAAGGGTTTAATCTAAGTGAGCCTTTGGAGAAATTATTAGAATAAGATGGACTGAGTTAAGCGAATTTCTTGTCCCTTCAGAAGGAATTCTTCGTTGAAGGTGGATATCGCTTGCTTACTGCCTAAGCTGAAGATTTTAAATATACGTTGAATAAGTTTAGTGAGAAAAATCAAGAGATTCTCACTCCATATTACAATGAAAAAGAAGACTTTAATGATAAAGATGGCAAGCTCACAGCGCTTTGCTTGAAATTTACTCTAGCGAAAGGAGCATATGCAACAATGCTTATTAGAGAGTTGACGAAACTTCCATCGGATTTTGAGGCATAAATGGCACTCAATAAGGAATATTAGGCTATGTGAGAGAGAAAGAAAGAGGAAGGGAAGCGATTTATGAGTGTTTTAATATGTAGTATCTGTATGGAATAGTTATTTATTAACGCATGAAAAGAAGGTTATTGTGTTTAAGGGTGTGGGGAAAGAAAATAATTATTTAGATAATTGAAAAGTTTGAGAATTAAATCTATTTGTTTATTGGTGTGTTGGTAGTTTTGCTCAATTTCAGAAAGATTATTGGAAAAATTCAAGAAAAAATAGATAAGTTTGTTTAAACTACAATATGCTAGCCTTGCATCTACTAAGGAAGAAACTACAACTGCAGTTTGGATTGAAAGCTCATTTTGCTGTGTACAACTTCAAGATTAATTCTTGTGTGTCATGCGGTACCAGAACTATGCATAATAGAGTGATAGCTCATTTACGAGAGAAATATGAAAATGATGGGAATTAAGTGAATATTACATCCAAGACAGCTGATTCATTCGATTAGAGTTATGAAGTGTTTGTGTAGTTAGATGATAAACCGTTTTAATAAGTCTGGAGTAAACTCGGAGGAGATGATAACATTACAGCAGAGAATTTTAAGTTGCTAGATTAAAAGATTGCTTTGATAAAATGAAATATGGATATTTAATAATTGTTAGAAATACGTTTGTCCATATTTGTTTGAAGTTAATGGAGAGATTTGTAAAAAAATATCAATAGGAAAGAGCTCATTTGTTTATTTGGAAAATCCATTTTAAGTATCATTATGAAGTTTTTCAAAAGCTATTTTTGTATTGATGGAAAGCATAAAAAATAGGAACTCAATATGAATAATTGAAATGGAAGTGTTTCATTTTGAAGGATTGTCTGAGACAGCGAGGGCGATTTTTTGGATGTCTTGTTTGAGTTGCTCGTTGTTAGGATCGAGCTTGAGGGCTTCTTCTAGGTCACTCTTGGCGTTGAAGACGAGATTCTATTTAAGGTAGGCATTGGCTCTTCTCACCAGGAATCGTGACTCAAAACTGATGAGCTTTTCTTTATCTTCTTTCTGCAGCTTGTGGTTCGATAGGGATATGACTCTGTTCTTGTAGCTTCGGATGATCTTGAGACCTCTTAAGCATGTTGTTATGATATCTTCGAACTGCTCGAGCTTAAGGAAGCAGGCGCAGCGATTCAGCAAGATGGCCAAGTACTCGATTGTATCTGAGGTATCGATTTTCTTGAGACACTCATTGTAGATTTCAAGTGCATCTGAAATCTTGTTTTCCTAAATGAAATGGGTAAAAAATATCAAATGAAAACAAGGTATCATAGTTAGGTAGCATTCAAGATCTTACCTTGAGGAGAGCTGCAGCCTCGGCCTTGAGGTCAGCCACTTGCTAGATGAGGAACGATTTCTCGATATTCTTGAAGATTTCCTTGGCTTCTGAGTTCTTGTCGTTGATTTGAATTGCGAGCTTCACAGTTTCGAAGGCCTCTTTGAGCTGCTTCAGGTTCTATTGGGCCTTGGCTTTCCTCAGGTAGAGCTTGATGAGGAATACATTAGAATCTTGAGCGCTTTGTCTGCTGACGGGGTTGAAGTTAGCAAATCTGGTGAACTGCTGCACCTTGGCTATGGCTTTGTTGCAGTAATCTATGCACTGCTGGTTGTCATCCATTTTAAGATATGTCAAGCTCGCATTCCCCATTGCTGTCTCGTTGCCATCTTTTGAGATACTGAGCAAGTATTTCTCCAAAGCAATGTCATACTTCGCAGCTTTGAACTGC
>Ga0302271_10001832_pt1 | contig 19931 bp, 9 predicted proteins | sample III_Bog_N1_1_FD_198767 | JGI IMG/M metagenome (GOLD analysis project Ga0302271, IMG submission 198767) | Peat permafrost microbial communities from Stordalen Mire near Abisko, Sweden - III_Bog_N1_1 | ecosystem: Environmental > Terrestrial > Soil > Wetlands > Peat | place: Sweden: Abisko... | reverse complement strand
AATTAATAATTTAAGCAATTAGTAAACTATTTCTTTCTTCTTTTTTCTAAAATTCAAAAAAAAGTTATATTTTAAGCTGTAAAATACCAAATTAACATATTTCCTTTTATTATCTCTTTTCTCTTGACTGCTCCTCTTTCTTTGTTAGGAAAATATCCCTTTTTTTGTATTATATTTTGAAAGTCTTTGAGGTATCTATTAATTAATTTGCCTTTTGAATAGTTGATGTTCTTTTCTTTTACTAAAACCTTGTGAATTTTAATAAACAAGATGTAAATTTATTCAATTTATTCTCTTCTAAGGTTCTTTTCTGTGTTGTATTATTTCCATGCTCCAATCCATTAGTGTAAGAGATTCTTATGTGAATTATTAATTTTTAAATCATATTAATGCTAAAAGCTATCTGTCAACTATAGTCCTCTTCTTTCTCCATCTCTCTTTCAACATATTCAAATTAAATAAAAAGTCAATTAAATGCCTATTCACGATTTAAAAACTTATCAAAGAGCCTTTCATTTTTTACAATTATTCTTAAATGAAATTTTTCATGTTTGAATGAACAAAATAGTTTTTTTTGATTATCTTGACATGTTAGTCACTTAATAGCTTGAGATGGATTCTTTCGAAGGTAAAGGTAAAGTTTATTTATTTCCAAATTGTGAATTCATCCATCCCATTGTGTAAAATCTATTTTCTTGCAACTCCAATTGCGTTTGACAATAATAGATGAAAGAAAACTACAAATCAAGAAATTAGGAAGGTTATGATTTCTGTAATTCACTGGAATTTTTATAAGTTAGACTCAATCAAAGTAGGAGGCACATTCAAAATAAATCAATGATAAATAGGCTTTCATTTGTAAAAATGGAAAAACCCAAAATTACAGATCATATCAGAGTTCTAAAATAATGGGAATTAGATCAGATTAAGAAAAACTCCCTCTCATATGATGGAGTTCACATTAATTCAGCATTAGTAATTACTTGAATAATCTCTAAAGTTACTAACTGTTTTCACATTTTCTATCTACTCGTCTAAACTGTTTTTGTTATGTATGTTGCTTATAATTCCATTATTTATTAACAATAATTGCATTATTCACTTAAGGAAATTGAATTATTAAATAACTGTATTAACAGATATTTTTCAAATTAATACAATTGTTGTGTACTGTAATGTGCCTCTATTTTTAATCAAAAAATACCAAACTCAAATATTTTTTTTGTTATTGAGATGAATTCCAGAGTTCATTAGTTTTCAACCAAACACAAGTGGAATAAAAAATAAAGAAGATAGACTAGTTATTCATGTACATTAAGATCCATAAAAGTCTTTGATATTCTTAAAAACTAGTTCAAAAAAATTCTTTATTGAGTTACTCCTATTATGAGAGGTACCTTGATAGGTATCTTCACAGTGCAAAAATAACAATATGTAATTAAAAAGATCCTCCTCCCTCCATATATTTATTATTGAATTAATTTGATTAATTAAAGAAGTGTGTAAGATAAAACATATGGGATATGAAACAGAAATTACAGACCAAACAATTAAAAAAAGAAAGAACTAATTTTTATCCTTTTAAACAGTAAGGTCATATGTAGTCTCTAAGAATTCGCCTGCAAATGCATAATTAGCAAATCAGCTTGAATTTCCCTGCGAGTGTTAAGTGATCTCTCAAGATAGCGATAAGAAGTTCCTAAATGACTTAACGAAAGTATAATTTAAGTATTTATTAATTTTTTTTTCATTCTTTTTCATGAACTAGCTTAGGTGTCTATGCCATACCAAGGAATCTAAAGAATTTAATCCAAGCAGATGTGAAATTAATCTTTGACCATTTATTCTCAGCAGCTCTCCAGTCTCTGGGATATTCATGATGCCAATTATGCCATCCTTCACCGACAGCTAGCAAAGAGACAAGCAAATTCTCAGTGGGAAGAATATTTGAATTGTAAGGTCTAGAACCATACATATGGCAGACACTATTCACACACCAAGTTGCATTTAATTAGCAGATGTATCTTAAGCAGCACATGAAGAAGTTGAATATATATCCACCACCAATTGTCCATTGAATTACCAGCACTTTTGAAAAAAATCAACAAAGAAATGAATTAGATTTTGAGGCCAGACATGCAATTCTGAAAAGAAATAACTAAAATATAAATGAATTTACTTGGCACAACGAAGCAACTCATGACTGCGATCTTGTAGTAGTGTTTTTTCTAGAAGACCACAACTGGATCAGCAAGAAGGTCACTGCAATCGAGTTTGTTACCAGCTTCCAGGAGTTCAGGTGATTTCTTGACAAGCAGCCAACCAACGTGAGCAAAGAAGAATCCCTTGGACATAGTGTGTGGGTCAATGCTGGTATCGGAGTATTTATGGTGTAATCTGTGGTCTCTGCTCCAGTGGAAAATACTTCCTTAGAAAGCTGAACTTTGGAGAATCATCATGATTGATCTGTAGACGACGTTTCCAGTGTATGCTCTGTGTGACCACATTCTGTGGCAGCCACCAGTGATTCCGAGACCAGTCATGCAATGGAAGAAAGCAAGCCATCCAAGACTTTTCCAAATCAGGGCGGAGTCTCTGAAACATAGCCAGATTAACCCGATAACACCTAGAATATGCATGTAGCCAAGCCATATGCAGTATTCTTTCTTGAGATCATATCCCATGACCTTCATTCCATCTTTCGAATAGACTCCCATTTAAGATTTTATATGTTTTTGTTAAGTTTGTGAGTTTTTCTATTATTTATTTTAAATTGATTATGGGAATTATTAGAGAACATTGGTGATGGTTTTGAAGTGGTAATAGTGTAAAATTAGTGCCTCATTCAGCTCCCTTAGCTTTCTTTCAAGTCGATAGAGAAATCCCGGGTTTTTCTTAATACTAATAATAGAGTTAATTACACACGTACATTCATAGGTCAATTTTTTCATATAGATTTTCCCTAGAACCCCCCCCCCCCTCTCTCTTTATTGCGTCATTTTCAAATGAACTGGTTAATTTGGTTGTCTGTTGCGTCATTTCTGTTCGTTTCTTACTGAAATCCCTTTTTTTTTCTCCTAAACTACACTTAATGTGCCATCTTTGCTGATCAACATCAATAGCTTTTGGATACGTTTCCACACAAAAATCCCTGTTTTTCCATGTCAACAGAAGTTAATGACTCTTTTTTTTGTATTTTAATGCCGTCAATGAGCAACCTTAATTTGCATGCTTCTGAGTATATTGCATCATTCATATCATTTCCCCCAATAATCAAAAGAAAAATCTCTGTGTTTTCCTCCCCAAATGACTCTCGTCATATCATTTGCTTAGTAATATATTCGAACCATGTTAAATCATTTCTCCATTGACTCGCTGATTATTTAAAACTCCAAATGGTCTTCTTTATTATCCTATTTTTCTTTCTATTCTATTACTGAATTCTTCAATCATTTTTTATCTTCTGATGTTCATCAACTATCTTTAGTTTTGAAATTATAATTTCTTTTCTATTTCCAAAATAATAGCTAAAAGAATCTCCATATTATGAACAGAGTCATCAATCATTCGGATGTCTTCGAAAGAGTAGTATTACGAAGAGAAACTTTATCAAAGCTTGCTCATACAAAAATAAGGGAGTACTTGAATCAATTTTTCGCTTTGAAAAATTAATTTAATTGTTCACTTCCAATTCAAATAATCGTTCTAATTTCACTAAGAATCATTTAAAACGAGCTTTACGTCACTCCCCTCTTTCATTCCTTCTTTGTGTATATTCAATAATTGGAAGAATAAACAGAAAAAATGAAGAAAACAAAATCATGATTTCGCTCATAAATACTTGCCTATTCTAAATCTAACAGACAGTTTTACCTTCATATTTCTAGTAAGACCTTCTTAATATCTAAGATATTGCAAACAAGTCAACAAGGGATCTAGGGTATTCTAAGAAAAACTAATTTTAAATTACAATAACTGCATAAATAATAAAGGGTAATTTCGCTTTAATAAATAAATATATTGCTATTTTTGAAGTAAATATTTGATTATTTCTTCTAAGAAAGAAATCTTGCAAAGTTGATCTCATTTAATTTCCTTTCATTGAGAGCATTTGTATGTATTTATGAATGTATGAAAACTCTCAAGTTTTCAATCAATAAAACACTAATTATTTAATAATTTCTTTCTTTTTGTAGTTCCTTCTTTTTTTCACACTTAAAATAAATATTATTTTTCTTTAGCATTAAAATGGCACATGTTATGCTATGTCAAATGATTCTCAAACATGAAATATATTTACCTCTTTCATTCTTATTACAATCTTTTCCTTTTCTTTTAGTTGATGTTCAGCAGTAAGTTAAAAATAAATATTCAGCTGATAATTATCAAAATCATGAAATATGATCTGCATTTTAGCGCTGAAAAAATTAACAAATCCAAAAGGAATACACACTATTTAATTATCACAATTGTCTCTTGTTTTGTTAACCCAAATCATTCCTATTCTGATTAGAAAGAATATTTCTTTATTCTTTCTCTCTGTTAGGTCTAGAGAACAAATAGGCTATGAAAGTTAGGGATAAAGAAGAGAGCCTCTCTCATCTAGAGGAGTTCTACAAGCTCAAGTCACCTTAAGATATCGCTAGGATCTCCTTGAATAGATAAAAGAGCTAGAGACTGTTTCTGCATAGTAATGTCAGAGGAAACTTTGTTAGGAACTCATTGGTGAATGATAAGGATAAAGAGCCAGTGGATAAAAAGAAAATCAAACAAGCATAAAAGGATAATTTCGATGAAATATTGAAAAATAGAGCGTTAAGGCAGGTACAAAAAGATAATTACAATTGTTATAAATCTTCATTTGAAATGTCTGATCCTTCTAACATCATTTTATTGAAAAAACCACAGATAATAGATGAATACAAAGGGAATAATTGTGTTAATAAAGAATTCTCCAAGAAACTCAAGGCTAAACTTCGAAATCCAGAGGAATATTCTATTCTAGACAAATCATCCAGAAAGCAAGTCGGACTACATAATATTCATTATCCTTATTATCATAACTAAGCGTTAAATTGCCCTTATTTCTGTTTATTTCAATGCTAGATCTGGTTGATGGCTAGTGACGCTCAATTGCAGATTAAAGAAAACAAAAACTACTATTCTGAGCTGCTCGTGAGCAAGAATTTTCCAAATATCTATGAGGATTTCATCGAAAAGGATTTAGCTAGGAGTTTTACTTAAGCTGATATTGATAGCATGAGCCAAACTGATCTACAAAAAAAACAAGATTATCTTAGGAATCTCTTGTGCGTATCATCAAAGAGAAACTATATCACTGGATACTGTCAAGGAATGAACTTTGTAGCAAAATTCATATTATCTCTTGGGTTCACAGAAGAAGTACGCAAATGATATTTCATTTAAAAATACTACAGATTTAGATTAATTCACAAAGAAACATAAATATCTGATCTTTTGTAACCTGCTTTTGCTATTTCTCAGGAGGCGTTCTGGATATTTGAGTATCTTCTGGATACGATCTTACCTTAGGATTACTACACGCACAACATGATTGGCTTATTAGCTGATTAGAACATCTTCAAGGATCTACTCAGCTGGCATAATCCTAAGATATCCTAGAAATTCAAGAATTCATCACTGGATTTGAATATCATCACTACTTCTTGGTTTATCTGTATGTTCACAAATACACTGTCCAATGAGGTAACAAGGAATATTGGTGGATGTTGTTGGGTTAGGAAATAATAAAAATATTGTTTAATAGTTATGCTAAGTTGTCTTTGATGTTTGCTTTCTCATCGGTGGACATGCTCTATTTTCAGCTGGATTAGCGATCTTAGATCTACTTTAAGATGACATCTTAGCAGCAGAAGGGAGTAAATACAAATTAAATTTTGAAACTCACCTTTTGAAAGGATCTAGTTTATTGTATTTTTTTCTTTAATCCTTTCTGTTGTTACTTTAAAGTGGGCATATTAAAGGCAGTGGAGATTGGTTCTCGTGAGAAGTTAAATGCATCTAAATTTCATGATAAAATTCGCAGTATCTATGTAAGTAAAAAAGGAATTGATATCTAAAGAGAAATCTACAGGGATATCTACACAAAATAATTGATAACAGGTAGATAGTAATCTCCAAGGCGCTAGGAATCACGGATAATCTGCTGCTATTAATGGCCAATTTGCTTGGTGAATCTCAGGTAATAATAAGAAAAACGAACTGCTGATAGTTCGTAGATTTTTAGGTCAACACAGACATATGTGATAGATTAAGAGTATTTTGCGATAAAATCACATGTAAAGAATGCTTTAAACAAGCAGAAAACGGAAGTTTATAATAGTACAGATGCGTTTCTCATCACTAGGCTTGATCACATTTGCTCAGATCAGCAATAGTAGTAAAAGGAGTAATCATCTTTCTATTTAAAAACCTAACAATCTTTAAAACCAATTAAAGTTGACTCAAAGGAAAACTAAATCAAGAAAGAATCCATTGAACTCATAAATAAGCCAATTGATTTATTAGAAACTTCCATCATTCCAGATATTAGTTACAGTGGGAATTTAGACGCAGAGTAGTAGCTTAACATGCTAACTAGAAGACACAGAAAAGATGTAATTAATCTGTCACCGTAATAAAAAGCTAATTTAAAGAAAAGAGGGTTAACTCTCAAAGCAATGCGACCATAATAATAAACAGAAGAGCAAATTAAACCATCTGAGAAGACTTAAGAATAACAACATGGTCAAGGTATCCCTGAATTTGGAAATTTAGTTTAATCTGTAGTCTATGAGGAGGAAGAAGAAAATCAAATTTATGATAGTTACCCTCAGCAAAAATAGGCTTACAAACTAGCTGAAGATTACTTTAATTACAGTTAAGAAAACAGTCCAACAGATAAACTGCAGGCGATATGCGATGAAGTTATGAATTCACCAAAAGAGTTCTTCAATGATATCCATCAACGTTTGCTCAAAGAAGAAACAGCAGAATTCAACCAGACAACTGGGAAATTAGTGGATAACAACAATCAAGACATCTAAGAAGAGTTCCATCGTGATCTCTTGGCATCTTCATATTTTTCTTTCTATTCCCAAATGAAGATACAAAACCCTGTATTTAAAGATTTGAGAGGGAGAGATATTTCAGAGTAATAAAGCAAATATATTGAAGAAGTCGTGCAGAAGTGCTAATTTTCAGAAAATAATGAGAAAAATGGAAAAAATAGAATGAATGATTGAAGAGAAAAAAGAGCGGATTAGAGAATTGATGACAGCTCTGGTAACGCAATTAGTGTCCTAGTAAAAAATGGAAGAGTGTTAATATTATTTTTGTTTTAAAAATAAACAATTAAATATGTGTTCAATCCAAATCACTTTGATTCTTTAAAATTGTCTTAAATTCATTATTTTAATTTGAAACTTACTAAACAGATTACCCCCTCTCCTTCTCCTAATTTTTCGCTATCTTGAATGTGTTTTTCTTTATTTTTACTATCCTCTTTTTCATTGAAATATTCATTATCAAGAACTAAAAGCAAATACCCTTTGGGGAAGCCTTAATTCATTTATCGATTAGTTCTGCAAAAAGCTTAAAACCTAAATTAGCACCAGGCAAAAAAAAAGAAAATAATAAACTAGACAATCACATCAGAAATATCTTTAAAAGTTCTAAAAACTAACTAGCCAAAAATGCCGAACGTCTGCAAGGTTTTAACTGCTTGTCCCATTGGCTGCTAGAAAAAGCATTCAGATCATGATGCATTCTAAGCTGACTTGACAGAGGCGAATATCTATGAGACCGCAGAAATAACTGTAAAATATTTTCTGAATGTTGGGCTGGAGATCTGCTAAAATAAATGGAAAATCATCGATTAATCGATCAAAAAGGAGAACCACGTGATCCTTGACGTAACTGGGCTGAACAGTTATTCTATAAAATAAGACTATTCGTTCATTGAGAACCCTAGCATCGAGTGTCTGCATTTGAGTTTTGAACAGTTAATATGTAGAATCAACAGAAAAGCATTAGATGAGCTATTCATGCACATCTAACAATCTAGAAATCTCAAGATATTATAACTTTTTCTGAATTAAGGAAATTGCAGTAAAGAAGATGCAATTTCCAAGGGAATTCTCTTCGAGCCTATCTAAGGTTCACTTTCGAATCTCGAGCGAATCCTATTTAGTTCATACCTTCCACAGATGAATGCTTAAAGTTTCCAGTGCTTTGAGAGAGCATTAATCGATCCAAAGAAAAGATCGGGGAATCTAAAGACATTCTAGCTTAACCTAACTGAATGTGATCTAAATGAAAAAGCTTTCTAATCAATTGCGAAGGTTCTCAGCTACAACAGAGACATCTTAATTGATATTGATATTATTCTAGTGGAGACTGATTTCCAGCTGAGACCACCAGTGAATATACTTGGAAAGGCATTCAGTGGTATGAGAAATTTAAAAGATATTAATCTAGAAATGTATCTAGTCGAAGAAACAATAAACTCTGTAGCCATCGATCTGAAAGAACTGTTCAATGGGATAAAGCAAGGATAGGTAGTATCTAATAAAGAACCATAGATTAGGTTAATCTTCGAGAATGTCCTTGTGTTGGCATGCTCATAAATTGGAGATTGTCTTTCTCAATTTTCTGAAGTTTCCTACCATGGTCCATTATCTGTTTCTTCTGCAACAGACATGGGTATTGCACTCGGGAAATCTTCCAAACTAACGAATCTTGTACTTGGCTCTGAACGACCTGAATTAGGGCTCCTTTTGAGTTATATTACTAAGTTTACAAGATCGCTAAGGGAACTGCAGATAACATATTCAGGGAAGAACAAAATTTTCTATAAAGACCTTGGATAAGCATTATCAAATAACAAGACAATATTGATACTAGAGATTGAGCTGGAAAAGCATAACATATCATTTCAATCAATGCAATACATACTCAAAGGTGTAGGGGAAATGAAAAAAGTGTTTTAACTTGGAATTCATCCGTTTTCTATGGTTGGAGAGACATAGGAGTTTTATTAAATTTTCAATGAACTCAGTAAGAGTGCAACTCTGGAGAGTATATTCCTTTCAACGTCAGATATCAAGATCAATACTAGTAAAATAGACCCTAAAAAGATGTATCTTCCCCTCTACAGCATGGATGCTTTCCAAGAACTCCACATGCAATTGGGTGATTCATTTGAAAAGGTAACAAGAACCACAGATAATAATTTTTCAAGGGCTGTTTTTTCTAAATAAATTATTTTTGATGATTTTTTTTAACAAAGAAATTAACAAAACAAGGGACAAAAGAGCTTCTTAGAGGGCTAATTGGGCATCCGCGTGCAAGCAGCTTTGTTATTTCAAATAAATTTGAGGATATATAAAGTGTTGGGAATGAATTTGGAATTAGATTTGAGATTCTCATGCTTACAACAATGGCGTTTCATAAAGCCATCAGCCCATGTTTAAGTTTCCATCCAAAATAGCATCTTGAAGATTTATATTTTTGAGGAGAGCAGTAGAAGAAGAATTACAAGGAAGTGGCATAAATCGAATTAAGACAAAAGAGCAAGAGAAAGAAGAAATTTTTTATTTTGTAGACAATATGCATTTTTTAAAGAATTCAATAACTTTTAAACAATTTCAAATTGAAATAGGAAAATTACTTGATCTGTAGGCAGGCTAGCATAATAACAATTGAAGATTTTTTAAGAAGCTGTAAATCTAAAGAGTTGAGGGATTACTTGTTTTATTTTGTTTATCAACTGTAATCTTTCGAAATTTACAATTCTTATTGTTTTGAAGCTTTTTTAATCATTATGTGAATTTGGTAGTGATCAAACCCATCAAGCATCAATGAACAAATTAACTTAAAAATGTTGTTTCAAGTAACTGGACTTATCTGCTAGCTATTGCTTTTTAATATTTTTGTAGACACAACATTTACTATTTTATTCTTATCAAATTTACTAAAAACTGTATTGTCTACTTAGATCTTGTTAAGCATCTGTCCGTCTTAATAAAAAGAAAAGCCAAAGCTAACTAGTCAAGAGATTAATAATCAAAAAATTGTAAAAATAAAAAACAGATTCATAATTATCAATAAGCTAATCAGAAATTATTTGTGAAACAGAAATAGAATCTGTGAAGAAATGGAAGGAGAAAAAAATGAAGACTCAAGGGAATTAACAAGTCAGAAATAAAGAACTATTGTGATAAGCAAAGACAATAATTGTCAGAAACCTTAGATGAACATCTCAAATATAAAATCATCAGTGGATGATTAGTATTAGTCTTTAAGAGTCTACATTGATTTGGATTCTTTTGAAAATCAGACTTTTGTTAGTCTAGAAACGCTGGAAGCACTCTAGTCGGCTGAAAATATCGAATTCTTTGTCGGAACAAGGAGAATATATCAAAAACACAAAAAGAATACTTAATCTGCTTTCTTAACTTGCTTGTCGTAACTCAGCGAGCACTTGAAGATCTTGAAAATATTCTCCTAGATGTTTACTAATCAGATAGATCTCGCTTTACTTGGCACTACATTGAGTCGATTTAAGGGTCTCCAGGTTATATCATTAGATTTCTTATGCTCAGATAGTATTGGAATTGAATTGTGCAAAGTTTTCCAGTCGATTGGAGACAGCATGAGCGATCTCAAAGAGCTTGAAATAAAAATGAAAAGGTAATCTTCTTCCTGCAAAAAGCAATTCGAATCGCTAGGATTGGCTATCAACTAGCTCCAAAGATTGAATAAACTGCGGATCAGCGTTTATTCTGAGTTTCCATTTGTTGAAGAAGGGATTGATAACTTGTTCAAGGGAATTGAATCTGCTTGTGGTTTGACAGAGTTAGTGATCGATATTAGGGCAATCTTGAGGAGGGAATAGCTGTTAAGCTATTAAAGAATGCTGAGGGGATTGAAGAACCTTCAGATGCTCAAATTAAATATCTAAACTTCAACTGATGTAGAAGAAATTTGCATTAAGAAATTGTTATCAACGATTTTTAATCTTGCACAATTGAAGTACTTGGAACTGGAGACAAGATCATTAGGATATCTAAACCAGCATGATATTGAAGACTTAGTGAAAGACCATTTCCATAAATTGAATTATCTTGAAGGTGTTTAGCTAAGAGTGTTTGATTTCAATAGAATTGAGATTCAATTCTCTTCCCTTTCAATATTTACGAATATTTCTTAAGAAAACAATCTAAAAAAGTTGAAGAAACTGGATCTTAATATCTCCAGAAGGCAGTACCTACCTAAACCACGCATTGCTGATGTGATAAGTTAGTTCGATTCCCTGGAAGAGCTCACCTTAGTAATAGAAAGGGGATATTATGGCTGGTTGCAAGAATAAGAATAAGTAAACTAAAAGATACATATTTTTAATGATTTTTAAGAAATTTAGGAGAAAAATTTAGAAGATGGCTGTGCTGATTGGATTGTAGAGAACCCACCAGAAACTGCCATGGAAATACTCAATTCCATTGGAAGCTAGAAGAAGATCAAGAAGCTTGATTTGCTATTTGAAACCGGAAACATAATTGGAAACTAAGGCTGGGAAGCACTTAGTCACTTAGAGGAGCTTAGTGATTTGTCTATAAAAGTAGGAGATAATTCAGGGCTCTCTGATACTTATTTGGCTGCCATTACCAAATGCTTATTTCAAGTGAGGAATCTGTAAGTCCTCTCCTTGACTGTAGGAAGCTTGTAGTCTACCTCAGAAAAAGGATGGAATATGCTGTTTAAGGCTCTGGGAAAGCTAACTGAGCTGCAGAGAATGTATCTATGGATTGAGAAACACAACGAGGTCACCGACTATTCAGTTGATCTATTAGCTTCCTCAATTTAGTTACTGAGAAATCTAGTGAGTTTAGAAATCATCTTTGGATCAAACAATATTAGTAATCCTGCAACGTTCCTTCAGTTATTTAATTCTTTTCAATTCCTATCTAAACTAAGGACATTAACTCTTGTGGACATGACGTCGAGAAGAACAATCAGTGAAAAAACCCATCAACAAACAGAAATGACTCAATAAACACAAAATAACGAAAATCAGGGCTTCAACATAATAAATTTGAGCCTGAGAGGATTGCGTGATCTAGAGAATCTGAACATTTATTTCGAGACTGGTCAGCTTGCTGATTTGTAATTCAGTTAATGTTTGTAGCTATGTGGAACGATCAGTGATTTAGAAGATCTCAAGGAACTCGATATTAATATCTCAGGAAAGTATCAAGTGATTGGAGTCATGAGTTCCACACAAAAGAAATAGCTTGCAGAATACTTGCAAAGTTAAAATAGCAAACAAAAATAGAATCCTAATACCGGAGTATTTTTGAAAAATTAAGCATAATAAAAATAAGCTTCATAAGAGCAGGAGGAGTTAGTTCTCACGACAGCAAAAGGAATCTGCTTCGTTTTCAAAATCAATGAAAATTCCATTACAAATGATAACTCTGATGACACAAATAACCCTGCTGTCTTTGGACATTCTTGGTAATTTCCTAAGGATGCTGCTAAACTGAAACTAAGTTTACTTGATTCATTGGAAAATCGCCAGATTACACGCAAGATTTCGTGCCTCTCATCTGGTCTTAGGAATCTACAAATTTGCAGGAAGATTTCCATCTCATTCAAAAACACTAATCCACCTGTTTTACCATAATAATCCTTCGATTCTTTGATCCAATCTATCTGCATTATTTCTAGCCTTTCTTCCATTGATCTTTAACTCGCAACTACATCCCTAACCGAAGAAACCTCTCAAAATCTCTCCACCCTTTCACTTCATCTTGTCAAAGCCAAACTGCACTTCACCTTCGACCCTCTAGACAACTCGACCTTGGCTGTTACTGCATTGGTCAAATCCTTCATCCTCAACACCAATCTCTAAAACCTAGACATAAAATGTTATGAGCTTTTTAATATTTTTCTTCGAAAAATCCCAAATCCACAAAAAATAGAGAATTTTAATCAAATCTAACCTCTATCACCCAATATGAAAGCTAGGGAATAAAAAGACCCATCTAAACCATCTTATTGGACTTCCTTGGAGATCATATCTCCCAATGACCTTCCAATCCTTCTTCAAAACGACAATGATAATTCAAATAGTTTAATATCCTTTATCCATTCAAAGTATCTTGGCAGCATTTCTCACATAATTAGTCTCTTAAATGACCCTGGTGTCTCTGATAAGTTTGATAAACTCCTCATTAACCTCTCTTCAACTGTTCTGCAAGGAATCTAAAATGACCTAACAATCCATTAATTATTCCAAGGAATAAAAGCCTAATCGACTTTAAATCATCTTTAATTCATTGTTTCCAATGGGTTTGTCTTTAATACCATTCAAATTCGGAATCTCTCAGAGACGATTTCCTTAATGAATAATCTCGAAACCTTAGATCTTTACCTGAAAAGCGATGAATCTTTCAATTTAACTGAAGCTCTCAACGTCGTGGTTGATCTCTAGTCCATAGCTTATTGTACTTGCACCATCAAAAGTACAGTAATCACTTTAAGAACTAGCAAATATTTCACACAATCAGATTGTCCAATTCTGTCAATTTAACCCATGAACTTTACAATCAGTCGAGAAAAAAACTAAACAGATAATTGTGATGGTGATTATGAAAATCATAACAATTTACCACTTCTTTGTCTTTAGCTATCTGATTTATTCAATTGGTTCAACTATCTCTCAACACCCTTGACATCTATTTTCATAGACACTAATTACTTCCTGAGCTCAAATGAATAAAATACCTCCTAGAATTTCAATAACTTTAAGCATGTTGAATCACTGAAGAAACTCACTTTGCTAGTCAGTTACTCGCAATTGAACAAGGACATCAAGCAGCTATTCTCGATGTTCGGGAATTCTAATGTGCTTGAATCTCTTGACATTTCAATATCTGAGCTTATTGAGCCTTCTTTTATCAAAAACAGTGACACATTTCTTGGAGAAGAGCTAAGATACTTGAAGAATCTTAAGAACCTATCTCTTAAGGTTTCTAATTATTCCTTTCAAAATGATGATTTAAGAGAATTGAGTTTAAGCCTCAGAGATATGCCAAATCTTAATTATCTCAACATCGAAATATGCAAGTAGGCCAGTTTATCCATAGATGCGCTTACGAACCTAGCAGAATCAATAGGCACTTTGCAGAAACTTGATACTCTTGCTATTAGTCTCTCTGTTGAGAAGTCTATCCCAAGCGAGCCCTGTTTGAGGGTCTTGAAATTCTTAAGTTAATCAGCTTAAGAACAAGAATTAAATGTAGGAAGAAAAAGAAGCATAGTTGTGAATATTTTAGGGTATTTTTCATACAAATACAACTCTTTCATGCTAAGATCGTGCTCAAAATCAATAGTGTAGATTACTTCGAAGAGCTAACGAAATTATGAGATATCTTCGCCAGTTCCTTCATAGGAGCTCGCTGTAGAGAAGAAAGATTTAGAATTATTGGTTAATTCTATTTTGGAGGTTTTCACAGAAGAAGCAACCATCATTGAAAGATTAACAATAAATCTTAAAAATGATGAATAATTAAGAATAACAACTAATTTTTTGAATGCTCTTGTTGGATTCTTGAGAAAAACTGGAAATAAATTGAGTCACCTGGAGCTTCAAATTAAAGACTTATATGATACTCAATTGCAGGAAATCTGCAATAATCTTTTAGTTTAAACGAATAAAACTAATAATTATTTCCCTCTACATATCGAAACTGTCACTATTCTAGTAGATCTCCCAGGGGTATTTGACTCGTATGAGAGATTCTTAAATCACCTGTATCAGTACCTAGAATCCACGACTACTCTACGATTATCTTTGGATCTCCCTCAAAATGGACTTGAAAGACTTGGAAAATTAGCCCAGCGTAAAATGAAACGCCTTGTCAGACTGTAACAAAGCAAATATTAATTTTATTGAAGAAAATCAATAAAAATGATTTAAGTATTCAAAAAAGTAAGTCATATCTTTGTGCTTTTTGAGGTGGATGCTGAATCAGTAGAATTTAAGAGAAAGAAGAGTTAAATGACTTAATTTTTTCATTTGATTTTTTAAGAAAAATATGAAGAAAAAAATATTGAAAATTTGCGAATAAAAATAACATAACTTAACATATCCTTCCAAGCTTATTACACCCTCATTCGGTATTAGATTAAATGTTATTGTCATGAAAACAAAAATTTGTTTATTTTCTTTTCTTTTTTATTGTATGACTTTCATCCATCACTGTGAATCTTCTTTTGTCTTCAGTTAAAATCTATTTTTTTTTTCTTTCTTCTACTTTGAATTAATTAATACTGACTTTCTTATTATTCTAATTATTTTTTTCAATAAGACAGTTTCTTTTAGCTCATTTTCTATGTGTTTACTACCCCTTTTTGGGTTTTTCATTATTGAGTTTCATTTTGTTGATTTGGGAAAGAGATGATTGCTGTATTTATCTGGCTAAGTTTCAATTGACCTTTTTACCACCCCTATCAAATGGGGAGAGAGGGGTTGATTTTCAGAATAACTTGCCTCATTCTCTGAGGTTTCCTTAGATTTTAAATAGAAATTATATTAACAATTAAACCTATTTGAGAACTTCAGAGTTTGTGATTCACAATTTACTTTAAGAAACCTACTAAAATCAGCTTGTTGAACTCCCTCAAGATTGGAGGGAAGTGTATCGATTCTTCAGTAATTTCATAGAGGTTCTAATGACCTCAATTTTTCTTGAACTGAGGATGTTAATAAGAGTCACAAATTCGTAGTAGAATTTTACAATAAATATTCAAGCAAGGAGCAGATGAAAGGTAAAAGCCAGGCTTCAGTTCACCCTCGGCCCTCTGTGTAACTCCGACCTTGGCTGCCACTGACTGGTCAAATCCTTCATCCTCAACATTAATATCCAATCCAAGACATTACGTTTTTTGAAGTTTTTAATATTTTCCTTCGAAAAATCCTAAATCCACAAATAATAGAGAATCCTAATCAAATCAAACCTCTATCGCCCAATATGAAACTTAATGAAATAAAACACCCATCTAGATCATCTTATTACTTTATTGGAATTCATTGGAGATTATTTCTCCCAATAACCTTCAGAATCTTACCTCAAAAAGAAAATGATAACGTAAATGCCTTCATATCCTCTTTTGATTCAAACTACTATTGTTATTTGGGGCACATAATTAGTCTATTAAATGACCCTGATATCTTTGTCACATTGATGAGCTTTTTATTAAGATTATTTCAAAATTTCTGCAATAAAACGAAGCTGGTCTTACAGTTTTTTTAATTACTTCAAGAAATTAAAGCACAATCAACCTTAAAACAGCTAAATTACATTGTCCCGAAATGGTTTATATTTCTAAGCAATTAAGTTAAGAATCTCCTCAGAAACGATCTCCAAAATGAGGAATGTGATGATTCTTTTAGTAAAACTCAAGCCCTTAATGCCGTGGTTGATTTCGAATCCATATCTTCTTGTTATTGTAAAATCAGTGGTTAGTATGTCACTCTAATAAAAACTAGCCAAGTAAGTTAGAAAAAGATGGTGATACCACCAAACATAAATATGTATCCCCTAAACCTCCCTTAACTATCTGATTTATTCATTTGGTTCTACTATCTCTTAGCACCTTTGACATCTTTTATCATAGATACTGGTATCTTCCAATACTTAAATTGATACAATTCTACCTAATATATCAATTACTTTAAGCATATTAACTCGCTGAAGTAACTCTATTAATTTGTTAATTTTGAGAGGCTTGCTGAATCAGAAGCTTGAAAATAGAAATAAGTGTAAATGCTCTACTTTTGATTTAAATTTTTTAATAAAATAATTTGATAAATAGTGTAATAAAACCCTTAAAATAGTAAAAGAATTATTTTGAAATGTCGGAGATAGCCTTGATTTCTACTCAAAGTGTAAACTTTGACGAGCAAGGAAAATATTAGAAAAATAAAAGATACAGAACCAAATCAAATTCCATGCAATTACATTGAAATTAAATGACATTTTGAACTAAGCTTATCAAATAGTCCAAAAACAATCTGATCTTTACAAAGGGCTTAATAAATAAACAATGTCGATTAAGCTTTAAAACAAATAAGATCCTTCAAAGGTGAACCAAACTGATAGAGATCCATCTTTGTTTAAGATATCTTTTTCGTTTTTTTTGAAGTTGAAGGATTGGGGAGGCAATATCTTTGAGTTTGATCAGCTGTTAATTAAGGCGTAGATATTTCCAGCTAGGGCTTCAAAATAGCTGAAAGAGAAGGTGCTTACATTTCCACATGAATGCATATTTTTATAATCACAACTTAACAGATAAAATATCTTGCTGCATATTAAATAAGTTAAATCTACTGAGTATGTTTATTAGCACTTCATAAATTTCATTCAATAGAATTAATTTTAGAAAATAAGCTTACTTGCTTCTAAGATTGCTATCTTAGAAAATGCCCTTTTTGATTAGATAAAGGTGCCATCAATAACCATAATTTTTCTTCTCATTTTTCAAATATCAGCTCCTTTTCACTGAAAAATCTCCTTCTTTTTGGCTAATATTCATGAGGAAAATTTGAAATCCAAGAAGATATCAATGTGGGTGAATTCTAAGGCATCAAAAGGGGGCGAATTATTAATTTCGATATTCATGATTATTCTAGCCAAAATCACTTACCCTCCCCTCAATTTCAGTAAATGAAATTAGTAATTCTAAGTTAATTAAAAACTCAGGAGGGAAGAGAGACGCACAACCAGAGAGCTATTTTTAATCATTGAAATAATGTAATATTATCTGATGTGATTATGCTGGAACAATCAATTTACTATTCAATTTGAGAATTCCTTTGATTCTGAATTTCTTGTCTATTTTTTCAAAAGTGAATTTCCTCATCAGAGCAACATTGTAAATATTCTTAATAGAAGACTTCTCCTTTAATTGCCTTTCATTTAATTATCTTATTTTTTAAGGACTAAGCTGGCAGATAAACCATATGCTTCAGTGATTTAATTATTATAGTTTTTCAGTAAGAAGAACAAGGAGATTAATAAATAAAAGGGAAGAAAAGCACCCTAAATTACATTTATTCTCCAACTGAAAATCAACCAAAACACGTTATTTAACAACGTTTTCCTTTTTCATCCCAGGGGTCATTGTTTCTTTGCTGTTTTATTGAGAATGCCTTTAGAAATTATGATATTTGATATCTCCCCAGTTTTAATTAGCAAACGGATATTTGGCATTGAAGGCTATCTATGTGAACAATTAGAATGAGATAGTTATTTTGAATTGATTTACATAAGTCTAATTACTGTAACCAACCAACCAGCACAGTGTAGGGTAATCCTTTGTGAATTAAACTGATGCCAAGGGAAGAGAGAGAGAGAATTATTATTAGATATTACATACAAAAGCTAAAGAAAAGAAAAACATAATAAAAAATATTGTTAACAAACTAACAATTCAACTAAAAATCTTTATTTAAGTCAAACAACTGACAAAAAGATACGATGAAAGAGTTGAATTTTGCAAAGATCATCGATTCTAACTGTAAGACGACGATCCTATCAAGAATCCTTGCTTTCCAGAAGCTCGAAAAGAAAAGCAAAGGAGGCAAGATTTCCTGCAGAAATTTGTTAAATAAATGGTTCCAAGATTCAGTGAAAAATTACATCATGGAAGCAAATGCAGCTCCGTTGTTACTTAGATTGTCTGGAAAAAACTCAATTTAAGAAATAAAAGACTATGTTTACAGTAAGATGGATAATAGTCTTCCTAAATACATGAGTATACTCCATGTTTATTACGACCTTCTCACTGAAACTAATCGAGCTGCTAGTTTTTGCAGGAAGCTCTTGGATGAAGTCAGCAACTTCAATGCGCTTCAAAAGACAGGGTCTTTTCATAAAAAACTAAGAAAACAATTTGTATGTCTTCTGATTCTGACGTTTTTTGAGATGAAGCCATTCAGAGAAATCTACTCGTTTGCTGATTTATGGAATCTTTGTTTTGAGGAGAATCAAATCGAAGAGCAGATTCTAAAGAAAGAATTTGTGGAAGAATCTGGGTAAGATGAAGAAAAAGAAGAGGAATAGTCTAAAATAACTGAGAGGATTTGTGAAGTGACAAAAGATGATGGGTAAGTTTTCCAGTAAGAAAAAGCAACTGATATTATTCCTCAAAAGATTATTAAAAATTTTGAAGGACCTACAAATTAACCTTCTATTGAGACTCCCATCAACTCGTAACAATAAAATCAGGAATTCCTAACTGAATAAGAAAATACTTCTTGGAACGAGTTTTATTCAGATGATTTCAGTGATCTTGAGAACAACAACTCCTTAACTCCAGATTACATGCAAGGTGGTCTCGATCAAGCGTTCATTCCTGATTCTTATAATTTCTTTGTGGAGGAAGAAGTTGATTTACCAAACATATCTTATCTCCGAGAATCAAATAATAAAGTTGATCCCTTAATCTCAATCAAGCAAGAAAACTAGTAATGTGAATACTCCTAAAATGAGGAATATCTTGACTTCAGTGGAAACTTCCCTTAGGATTATTAGATGAACTCTTATTCCCTTGATAACTATTCGATTTTTACCAATAATTATTATTCCCAACCCTTTTTTAAATAGAGTTATATTAACTCTGATTAAATTGAACATTCCTTAGGCTTTTCCTCTAGTTAGCTTTCTCAGAACTCTGAAGCTTTTCCCCATTTTTCTTACTAACACTCTACCCCTTTAACTTACAATTCAATTAAATAAGAATAGTGATGCTTTAAACCTTTCTTTCTTTGTTTTGAGCATTACTTATTAAGATTCTTACATCCTTTTTATAATTTTGTCCCTTGACTTTTCATATTTTTCTTG
>Ga0302271_10001831_pt1 | contig 19941 bp, 10 predicted proteins | sample III_Bog_N1_1_FD_198767 | JGI IMG/M metagenome (GOLD analysis project Ga0302271, IMG submission 198767) | Peat permafrost microbial communities from Stordalen Mire near Abisko, Sweden - III_Bog_N1_1 | ecosystem: Environmental > Terrestrial > Soil > Wetlands > Peat | place: Sweden: Abisko... | reverse complement strand
AACCCACCCCAAACCCCAACCCCAACCCCAACCCCAACCCCAACCCCCACCCCAACCCCAACCCCAACCCCAACCCCAACCCCAACCCCAATATTATTAAATGAAATCGATTATTTACTTGGATATTTATCAATTATTATTAATTAGAACAAATTTTTAGCAAATATTAATCCATTTAATAATTCATAAAAGTTGATAATGCGCTGAGGTAAGTTAAATAAAAAAAAAAGAGTTAATTGCTGAACAAATATTTTTTTCTAAATCTGAAACTACTTAAGTATGCTGCTCAAAAATAAAGTCATTGGAGAGAAGGCCTAAGTATCTGGTCATGGGTCTGATTCATCAAAAGATGGTCAAATCAAGTCAAGAGATTAGTTATTATCAAAATAGGAGTTTGATGCATATCTTAAGAACAAGCGAGAGAAAAGTGATCTTCAATAGAGGGCTCAAACGGCTCAATACTCAAACAAGAAACCTTAACAAAATACCGCTCCTAAAATACCTATGCCAACTCGAAATATTTAGTCTGCAGTACAACTCAATTAAAGAGGGAAAGATCCTGAGGTTCATTAGGAACTTCCTTAAATTGAACGAAAATATCAGTTGACTAGCAAACCATTGTCTCAATAATTAGATCAATAAGGTTAATATGCGAATTCTTCACAAAACAAAATGAATCGCAACTTGGCAACATAGAACAAATATTCATTGAAGTAATTTTCTATTTAAAGACATTAAAAACTACGTAATGCCCCTTTACTTGTAACTGATCTTGAACCTGAAGATGAGAACTATGATGACCTTAGAGATAAGCTCTGGGATTAGGTAAATAAATAGGATAAAAGAGGGAAACAAAAAAGAGACTTAGGATTATAAAATATCAGTGAACATTTTTAAGTTTTTTTAAAGAAGCCATCTAATTGAGAAGTAAGTGAAATTTGAATCAATTGTTTTCAACTTTCACAGGTTTATTTTACGAAGAATCAAATAAATGAACTCAACTTGACGAACTCGAATGTGCGTGCAAAGATATGGAACATTGAAAAAGAAAATCGTAAAATGATAAAGCAGATAGAAGGGTGGAATCTCTCAAAAGGAGTTATCTTCGACGAAGAAAATAAGCCTTTCGTAGACAGTGCAACTTCGGAGAAAGTGTTTTAGGATTAGAATTTTTAAGCAATTTCAATGAAGAAAGAGATGAAACAGTTGCAAGAAAATATTCTTAATTTGGATGAAGAAATAAAAGAACTGCATGGAAAGATTAAGTGCTCCAAAGAAGATTCAGGATCAATGAAAGATCTTAATAATGATGCCTTAAAAGAAACATTAGTTGCTCATAAGCAGTTTGAAATGGAATTACATTGGGATGAAACTGATACAGTGCCTGATGATATTGAGGAATAAAAGGAAGAACTAAAAGATAGTAAACGTTTTATTTATCAGATTTACTTTAAAAGTTAGACATTTTAATATTGGTTTTAAAATAATAAGTTTATTTGTTATTATTTTATTCAGGAATGAATGAATTAATGGAGAAAAACAGAGTCTAAACATTTATGATAGATGTTTAAGACTCAACATTTGCGAAATCTAGTGAAGAGTTGTAAGTTCAAAAAGGAAAGTTGAAAAAGAAGAAAGAAGAAGAAAAGGAGTTGCAAGAAGAATTGAAATTAAGATTACCCAATGCAGAGTTGGATGAACTGAATCAAAAGAATAACAAGGCTATTAATCGCATAAATCCAATAATCTAACCTAAAAGTTTGGAAGAACAAATGGAGGAGAAAGAAGAAATAATTGTAGAGTAAGCTAGAGATCTTTAGAAAATAAATTACGATATTCAAGAGATCACACGCAACTCCATCCTCGAGAAACAAGATCTCACGAAAGAACTCAACGATCTCAAAAAGGTTATTTCAGAATTAGAAGAAAAATATCTTATGATGCAATCAAGGCATAACAAAAGAGTGCTAAGAAATTAAAATAACTCCAACAATGAAATACTCAACTCTAGAGGATTCACTTAATTTGGGTCTACTTCAGAGTTCTCGAACTCAATTGCAACTATTCCAGATTATCTTGTTAAAGAAAATAAAGTTCCAAAATCTACTAATCCTCTTGAGCTTAAATGAATAAAGAAATCAAAAATAAGAAAATGCTACAATAACAAAGTAGAATAAAGATTGAGATGAAGCAGAATATGATTGGAAATCATTTAACTTTTTTATTGAGATTCATTTTACTTGTTTTTTTTATGCTTCTTTTTTAGTTAAAATCTCTAAAGGATATTTATTTTTGACAAGCAATATATTCAAGCATTTTGAAGTCATAAATTGATCTTATTTTTATGGTTTCTGATCAAAAAAGTGATTTTCTAAATCCAGATAAACACTTTAGCCGAAAATTGAAAATCAACTTTTTGAATTTCTATTTTTCTCAGTAAGTAAAGGTTTTATGGATAAATAGCAGATAGAATAATATTATTTGGAGGAGGAAATTTCATAGTCCTCTTTAGTTTACATGTTATTTTAGTATTTTTGTTGGGATAAAAAATTAATTCTAAATTTCCTCTTAATAGTTAAAATTTCTTAATGTGTATCCTTTTTTGATATCAGCTAAGATTATTTATTTGTTAAGCCTACAAGCCTATTTTTGTTTGAATTATTCCCACTTTATATCGAGGCGGCCTATTCGTTATTCCCTTCATAGAGTTTATTCAACAAAAAAAAAGAATTTTTGGCTGGAAAAAACAAAAGAAAAAAACAATTTGAACAAATAATTAAACTTTTTTTAATCTGAAGAGATAATCTATTTAAGATTGGAGTGTTGCTACCGTTTTTGAACAAATAACTAACTCTAAGCATAGAAAGAATATTCGAATTAGTTAGTAATTAATAATTTACTTTTTATTGCCTTATTCTTTTCCTTCTCTCTTGTAAATGTATTTTATGAATATAAATGAAAGAATCTTTTCATTCAAAATAACTCTCATTTTGAGTAGCACATTTCTTCATTTTATTAATATCAAGTTCTTAAAGGAGAGTGTTTCTCATTTAGAAAGAACCAGTTTCATAAGATTGTGATATATTTGGGCTGTTTATTCCCTAATTCGAAGATAAATTATTATCGTCTCTTTCGTAAATGTTGGCATCGTCTTTCAGTGAATTATTATACTCCTTGTTAAATCTTTCAAATGAAGTTTCTTCTTATAATTTTGAATTTTCCTATTTTAGAGATTAGATCTGATTCGATTTTGATTCTTCTGGATTTGATTTCAGCAGCGAAGGCTACACATAGCAGTTTATAGAGCAACTTAAATCATGTGATTTTATTGATGCGAATTTACTTTATTTTTAAAAACCTAAAGTCTATATTCCTTCTTCAGATGCCTCGATCACTTATCTCTTCCCAATTAAGCAAGTCTCAATTGTGCTATTAGGATGAGCATGACTTTTAAATTAACTAGAGCGAATTTCTGAGCTGGGTCTTTCTGATAGCTTCTAAAATTTATAAATAAGTAGTTGAAGATGGGTTTTAGCACAGTAATTATTTCTTTATTTTTGCTAGACTATTTTTAAACTTTAATCATTGTTATTCTTGGTTAGTTTGCTATTCTGCTTTCTCTAAAAATCTCGTAGAAGCTAGTAATTAAGATTGTTGTATTCACCAGTCAAAGCGAACATTTACTAATATCCTTATTTTCTTCCAGTGCTTCTTAACTTACTCTATTTTGCCTTTAAGTACTCCATTATCGTTGAAAGATTGTTGTGAGGTAAATAACTAAAAAAGTTACATTAGATGTCAAAACCTATCTCAACTTCATAGTAATTTGTCAGTGTATAACTTTCTTTATCGTTATCAGCAGCGATATATTCAATGTTTATTGTGGTATCTTCAATTTAATGATCGCTTTTTGGATGCAATAAAGAATAAATTCTTGATTATCTAAAAGCCTGAGCATAACTCGACAAAGGTTTGCCTTTAACGATGATTTAATTTGATTTTTTTTAATTCTAAGAAAGCTCAGAATGGGGTATATTTTAGCTACTAGGAATAGGTATTTCCGAGTTACTTTAATTCAAGCTTGTACGAAATCTCAAAGCAGGACTCATTCTCCTTTTAGATATTTTTTGATTCTCAGATAAAGAATTGGTTAATTTCTGATAATCAGATGTTGAATTCGTTTATTTGAATTCACTATTCTTTTGTTGACCAGTTGGAGATTATATTTGAGAGAAAGAACCAAACTTATTCGAAGTAGTATTTATTTAATAATCCAAATAGTTGCTGATGCTTTAGAAAGGATTTGTGTTTGAGGTAAAATTAGTTAGCAAATTCGTTTTCCTAGCCTAAATTGCTTTTGGAGTGTTAATAGGTGAATCTTATTCAGGAATTTCAGAGGTTCCTTCAATTTATTTTGTCAATGTTATTTATGAAAGATTACTGTGACCCCCAAGGAGAAAGCTCTTTCGTAAAGGGGATTGCAATTTTTAGTAATTACAGCTGTTTCTCTTAGCATTTGTTTGACACTTTTTCTCCTCTTCTTTTTCTTCCTCTTCTTCTTCATTCTCGTTCGTTTAATTACAGATATCGGTGTCCTCAGAATCCTGATTTTCTGATTCATATTCGCTTTAGTTTACGTAAAGATAAACTTCTCTGTATTTATTCAATAAGATTTTTTCTCTTTTGATAAATTATTAGAGGTTATTCTGAAAAAAAGTATGATGAATCCAAGAGAATCCTTTACGAGATTTTTATTTTTCTTCAATTTGTTGTCTGAACTGAGGCTCAGATTTATTTGATGCATTTATAACCTGCATCTAATGAAAAATGTTAATTTTTAAAATGGTATTATTGTTGTTTAAGTTTACCTTATTGAATGTTGGAAATACAAATGGACATTACAAAGGAAAATGCTCTCCAATACAAACTGGACACATTGCTCCTGCTTAAAGATGGTTACTCTAGTATAACAGTGAGTCTTGAATATGGCAGAATGTTTGATTGTCTTCTGGAAACTTACTCAGCACTTCAAGAAATTAATTGCGCCTTATTTTGTAGACTAAACTGTGTTCAATTGCTTTCACATTGAGTTCATCTGATTAATTTGAAAAGAACGATATTTCTCCAAAAGTATCGCCTTGCTTAAAAGTTTTTATCCAATTTGTGCCCTCTTCTTCTTTAACAAATGCAATGAGTTTCCCTTTAACTACAAAATAAAGCGCTGGTTCACATTGAAAAAGCTAAGAATAAATTAATTCGTCAGGGCAGAAAACAACTTCTTCAATAACAGAGATCATGCTCAAAAGAAATTATTGGGTGAAATTCTTTTTGAAAACAGAGTAATTCTAAAGGATATCTTTGTAAGTCTCAAACATGAGCCTTTCTCTCAGCTATGGTGTGAGTTGATTCAAGAGCTAAGTTTCTTTTTCTAGATCTTCAATGGGATGGTTCTTCCAATGGTATTCGAGATATTCTTTGATTTGGATCTGCAATTCCAATCCAATCTTCTTCTTATTCATAAATTTGCCTACGTAAAATAGATTATTCTTGATCTCAGAGTTTTTATCGTTGATTGAATTGAAAATCGTGCCAATCATATTGATTGCATACGCAAATATGCCACAAGATGTTAGCATGGTAATTAAACTAATAGTCATCTCCAAGTTATTTATCTATTGTTATGTTAAAAAACAAAGGATATTTAGAAACAAATTAAACGATTTCTTTTAGAATAATTACTGGTTTATAGTCTCCGTAACCGACAGTGATCATAGTTACTGTTGAGTAATAATAGGCAGAAATATAAAATGAAACCCAATCTTCTTTTTCTATGTTTTTGAATGAGATCCAAGAATCAATTTTTAATTGATTTTCATAGTGATAAACTTGAATCCACACACAGCTAATAATATGAGATGCAAACAGGATTAGCCACAGCAATTGAACTAGAGAAGAGATCTACATAACTAAAGGATTCATATTAAACCGCTCCTCAATCCTTTTGAAGAACAACTTAATATTGCGTATTTTTAAAAAGAATAGTAAATGGAAAATATTGTATTCCTAACTGCCTCTAGAGTAGTCAAAAATCATAAAAAATGAACTAATAAAATCTATTATACAGTCTGCTTTGAGATATTTCGCTGCTATTTCCTTTCGATTCATGATAGGAAGTCCCTTGTCAAAGTATCCACAGTTAAATTAAATTACAAATTCCAAGATGAGTATCATAATTAATAGACTCTAAAGACTAGATGGAAAGAAATAATGAATTGGTTTTTTAAAAGTAACTTCGATGGGTATCATAAATAAAAAGGCTATTATTGTCATCACCATAATAATATCCCATAGAAACCTCAAAGAAGAAGTAGGTGATATCACTGGTAGTTTATTCAAAAAATCGACTTGGATTAGTTATCTTGATAGAGCTTATCTTGAAAAAAAGTTAAATTATGAAAACCACTAGCAGAAATTAGATCTTGAGATTCTTTTCATAAACCCTTTATCATCGTTTGGGTAACTATTTTCACTGCTGCTGATCATCCCTCCTCCAAAATAAGCTTTATCATCTATTAGCTACAGCTGATTAAAAGTGATAGATTTGAATTTTCCAATACTAGATTGGTTTATTAATCTTTACGCAAATTGCTTTATTTTTAGACTCTTCGAAAGAACTTTCACAGTTTTAGTTTTTTTTCCAATTCTATTCATTTAATTGTCAGTTCTCTCTCTTTTATGTGAGCTTTGATGGTTAGAGTCTTGCCTTTAAGACACATAATCTATTTGACTTTATTCCTTTTGAATCTGCTACACTATCTTGAGATTATCTTTTTCGAATTACTTAGTTATGAAAGACTAACTGTCATGAATCTCCGGACAATCCATCTATGAAGCATTTTCAGGTGGATTTTTTGAAAAAGGGATCTATCTTATGCTCATAAGCTATGATATTTCTCTGCTAAAAATGATGAGCTACCAATTCTAAATAACACTTATTTATTCTCTACTTTTAATCAATATGTAAGTTCTACCTTTTTTCATAAAAATAATTGTGTTTATCCAGATATTGTTAATTTGGAGTCTCACAAATAGCTATCGATTTATAATTAGAGTGTTGATCTTATCATTCTATTAACGTTCTGTTCTCTTTGCTGTCTTAAACATATATCCCTCTCAAGCTAATTAGAATCAAATCAGAATGATTCAATGTGGGATTTGACTTATTTTTGATAAAAAGAAATCTTAAATATTGATAATGTTTTTAAATAATAATAAAACTTAGATTTTAATCATCGTTTCAAGCTAATGGATTTATTAAATGATTCAGACAGCTCTTCCAAAAGGGAGTAATTTAAGTTCTCATTCTCAGAGCTTCTTAAGTATTTTGGCCCTGGATTGCTGGTGTCCATCGCTTATCTTGATCCTGGCAACCTCGCTGGGGATATGGATGCAGGACTCGTTGGAAAGTACAGTTTATTATGGGTACTCCTGCTGTCAACAACACTTGGATACTTCTTCTAAGTGAAATCTATGATGTTGGGATTAATTGCTGGTAAGGATCTAGCAAAGCTATGTAGAGCTCATCTTCCTGCTAGAGAGAGCATGTTGCTCTGGGTGATGGCAGAAATAGCAATTATGGGAAGCGATATCTAAGAGGTACTTGGAACTGCAATTGGACTAAAAATCCTCTTTGGACTTGAATTATGGATTGGAGTATTGCTAACAATCTTTACAACGTTTCTGATATTGATTGTGAAGCTTTGTGGAGAAAGAAAACTCGAAGCAATATTCGCTCTTCTCATTGGAACCATGGCCATTAGTTTTTTTATAAATCTAGGATATATTTAACCTGATCCTGTTGAAATATCATCTGGATTCATTCCTTGGATACCTTCATACGCTATCACCGCTACAGTAGGCTTAATTGGTTCGGTTCTAATGCCTCATAATTTGTACCTGCACTCTGCAATAATATCAGAAAAAGAGGAAAATATTACATCACAGACTTCCCTATCTAAATCAATGTTTTATCATAAAATAGAAACGGGTTTGAGTTTATTTATTTCGTTTATCATTAATGCTGCAGTTATCTGCACATTTGCATTCTACAGCGATAAATAAGATAATATAAAACTAAGCAACGCAGGTGACGTACTAGCAACAAGCTTCGGAAACACTGCCAAATATATTTGGGGAATCGGCCTTCTAGCATCAGGCTAATCTTCCACCCTCACAGGTATATATATTCATTTCAAATCAATACATTCATTCTCATCTGGGTAGTATCAATCCATCAATGCTAATTAAAAATATTATTTGAATGGGTTTACTCTTCTTCTTTGTCTTTTCAGGCTATTGTGGTTTCCCCCTAATTAAACAATAAGATTATTTAAACTCTAAATGATGTGATTTTTCATTGAGATAGCTATTAAAATGTGTGTTTTTTTGTTAAAAAGGCACCTTGGCTGGATAATATGTCATGAGCGGTTTCTTAAATTTAAAGATGAGCAATTTTCATCGAGCTTTATTCACTAGAACTATTGCTATCATCCCTTCAATTATGATAGCCTTCATCAACGACAAAGAAGACTTCAATGCATATCTCAATCTTTTGCAAGCTATTCAACTACCGTTTGCAATAATTCCTTTGCTGAAATTCTCCAACTCCAGTGCAATAATGGGTGAAGACTAAATTGGAAGAAAGGAACTCTTCATGCTATCTGTTTTATCAGCTTCGATCGTTATTGCGAATTACTACAGCTTGATTCCATCTGAAATTGATTTTACTAGCTTTTCTACTTATTTCGTTGGCATATTATTTATTTGCTATTTCACATTTTTAGCAGCTGTGCTTTGCGTGAAGATAAAACCCTCTCTTCCAAGTGAATAGCTAAGTGAAATCTGTAATATTCCGTACGAAGAAACCAAAGAAGATTCAGATGACTAACAGATTTCAAATGAAAACAGAATCGATATTGGAAATATTATTGATAAAGAAAATAAAAAATCAGCATGAAAAGTATTGATTTCAGTGAAATAGTGATTGACCAATTAACTTGATTTTTCTTTTCAAAAATAGGAATTAAATCATATTTCTAAATAATTGTAGAGCAATATTTCGTTTGGATACACTGTATTTGTATATGTATTCTAAGATTTAATTCACTGAATATTCAAACAAAACAAATCAGCTTTTGATTCTTATTTTTGAAATAATCTTCAACTACAAATATGTTAGTGTTTGCCTTTTAAAGCAGGTAATCATGAATGCCTTATTATTAAAAATATGTTTATATTAAAATTGTAAACTGCAGCTTGTAACTAAATCAACTTGATTTCTAGAAAAACTACTTGCTTTTTAATTAAACACCAAATTAAGAATTCAATATAATTAATATCTAGTAACATATCTAATATTTCATTGAGGAAACAAGCTATCATTGTTAGGAAACAGGAACTTTCATTTAGGAAGAAGATAAAAATGAATAACTTAGATAAAGAAGTCAAGCGCAAACTCGAAAAGCAGATGTAAATATGTTTTCTTATTCATATGATTCTATCTGTTCTTTTTTTAGTCAGCTCGGTCACATCAAGAAGGACGATATCCCTATTGGTAAGATTCCTATAGATGAAAAGTTCTCCACTCCATGCAAGAATTACTATCTTTCTTATGATCTGTGCCTTAAAGAATCATATGGTGATTGGCTAAACTGCAAATTCTTCCGAAAATCAATGGAGAAATGTGAAAAAGAATACAAAATATTCCCATTTTCCCATAAATGATAGGGATACATATGAAAATGCAAAAAAGATATATCAATCGACAATAACAACAAACACAAATAATTGTATTACATTATGTGTTATTCAGTTCAAATAGTCATACGTTTTTAAAATAATTATTCGACTCAATGGTTCTACTCCTTTAGCGGGCATTTTAATAAACTCTACTAGGATAGGAAGACATTTAAAGATGCTGCTCAGTTTGTTGAAATTAATCAAAACAAGGCAAAATTGGATTTTATTCTCCATTTGAGTTTGCTCTCTAAGGTGTTTGATTAGGTTTGTGGACTCCATTTCCAAGAGTTGTATTCATTACGGAACTAAACCGAAGGAGAGAATTAGAATAGACTTGTTTTGGCTATTTTTTGTTAACTAATGATTAGTCAAACGTATTTGAATTCTACTATTTTTGAGAATATAATGCAGTAAATGGCTGTTTTGGGTCTAGAGTTGGCGAAACTAGTTAAAATTTAGATTATTTAGCAGAATTATTTTAATTTTTCTTCTTCACCTTCAGTTTAAGATAATTATTTGCAACACAACTACCAGAAGAACTGTTTTGTTTGTCTGGCTTTTCACCTCCTGAACATATTCTAAAGCTTAAATCTTCCTAGAGTGTACTTACCTGCTGAGATAGTGCTCTATTATCGTTTTTCAGAGCTTATATTAGAAGTATTGCACTGTTTATGCTTTCTTAGTTATTTTCCAATAAGGTATCTTCTCCTGTAAATGAAGAATAATCATACTTCGTGTCTGATAATTGTTGTTTTTGTCTCTGCTGTTTAATATTTGCTTTCATAATATCCTCCATTATTTCGATTTTTTCACGTAGATCAATATTCTCCATTTCTAACTAATTGCATTTGTGTTAGTAATACAGTTAGTTAATAATGTTTTACCTCAGAGACATCTGCTTCCAGCTGATTATTTCTGCAAGTCTGGACTTCACTCATTTCTCTTATTTACGCATTTGATTGCAATAATTCGCGAACCATCTGTGCACTCTCCATTAATTTAGACTGAAAATCACTCTAAAAAAACCATTATTTTTTTAAATACTGCAACAAATTAAAAATTCTTGCCTTGATATCTCCTTGAACTTTAATTTTAGAGCATTTTGCTAAATCTTTTGGCATTATTTTTTCTGGTTTATCAGTTTCTATCTAATAACCCGAGAGCTTACTTTTCTCTTGAAAACTTTCAGAAGCCAACTCAACATTAGCAGGGTCTAGCTTATAGCTAAGAAACTCAATGTGCTGATTTGCCCTTGCAAGGTCTTTTGTGAGTTAACTTATTATTTTCTAAAAAATTACAAATACTATTCTAATCTTTGTTTCTCTTGAATTCTGTTTACTTTTTGTTATTGTATTAAGACATTCCTAGGATCTTCATTTTTAATAGGCTTATTCGAGATTGTCCCTGCCATTGCTGCATAATTCAATGTCGAAAGGTTTTCTTCAAGATAAGTGTCACAAGGAGAAAGACAAGCTATCTGATAAGACAAAATTTATGTTATTAAAGTCCTTTCTAATTGATTGAAATCATCAATAACTCACCATTAAGCAGTAACTGTTTCCTCCTATTGAATTTTTTAGCAAGGACGTTAATTTAGAATTTCTGTAAGGCACATGAGTCTTCTAATCCTTGGAGGAAAGTGCTGTAATAACTTATCGGAGAGTAAATAGACTTTTATTTATTTCAATACACTCTTTGTATCGTTGCCCTTCTGTTCCAGTCAGACTTTACAGCTCACTTCCAGCTAAATCCACAAGGTTGAGTTTCGCAGAAACTATTTCATCTGGGTAAACTCGATTAAATGAATCCACTCTTAAACTAAATAATGAATGCGATCTGCTGCTCATTGCATTAAGTCGATGACTTGCCATTATTTTGTTGTGCATTCCTTTAGCAAGCAGCTCTAGAGCATTTTCAGCTGAATCACATTAACTTGAAAAAAGATTCTCTACATAAAAGCAGTCTTTTTTACTCCACCTTAGTTTCAGTCCTTGACCTTCAGTTTCTTTCTTCTTCGCATCAGTGTTAAGTAAATCATAGATTCGCTCATTGTATATTTAAAAGTAAGAGACATAGACCTTGTATGTTCTTTCTCTTAGAGTATTTTCAGCATCAACTTGCTGAAATAAATGATTTATCGCTCTAGGAATTATACCTATTTTTTAATCCTGTAGTGAGAACAACAATGAGAGGATATAATAGAAATAAATTATTGAATTCTTGAATTGTTTTGTTTGTTTTAACTTCAAAGTTAATATTTGGCCTTAAAGATGCAGTCTACTAGCCTCCTTTATTAGGATTGTAGTAATCGATTCCCTCCATTGTGTATGTCTTTCCACTGCTTGTTTATCCATATGCGAATACAGTGCTATTGTATCCCTATGTAAAGATTTCAAGTAAAAATAAAATAAGATATGCTATGAAGGTTACTTTTCACCATTCTAAACATATGTAATATGCTTTTTTTACAGTTGTATTAATAGCAATATATTTGTACCTAGATAACTTGCGCAATGAGTTGACTGATTTGGTTAGATTCAAAGACACTAGCATTGTTACAGTTTCCATCCATTACATTATCAAAATTGAACGTCTTTGCTACTTTATCATCAGTTGAAATTCTTTTTGTCAAAGACAACAACTTATCCAAAGAGGGAAAAGCACTGATTTTCTTACTAAACTGAATGGGAGTCAATAATACGAAGTTTTTGGGTTTGATACTCTTTTTTCTTTTCTGCTTCGATTAGAGGTCTAATTCTGACAGCTACTCCTATCCGTTTATCAGACATTTTTAATTTGACAATTCAGAGAAGTTAGATTAATTTTTGAAAATCACAAAGTCAAGAAAGTAAAAGAGTTGGATAGCAGAATGAATTATTGTCTTAAACTGCAAGTCGAATTTTTGAATAATTAAACAAAAATCAAATTGAATAACGAAAGAGAGTGGTATCTGTTGCAAGCAGAGATTCCAAATTACTAGCATTACAAGCTATTCGAAATATTTACTAAGATAAGCAGCTGGATCAGTTTAGAAAAGAGGATAAAGATGTAGACAACTCCGCCAGGAGATATTTTGAGAGAGAATATGGAGCTACGATAAAAAGTAGCCTTGCTTTAGAAAGAAAATAGTGAAATGATAGACAGAGAAGATAATCTAAAAGCAATCAATAATCAGGTGCTTGAGGCACTAGCAACGTTTGGATCTTCGAACACTGTACTTTTGTTAATATTATAATTGAAAAATGGATTTGTTCATAAATCCAATAATAGATTGTTTGTGAATGGAATATTTCTATTATGTATTCTGACTTATCAATGTGAAATGAATCAACAGGGATTTTCAAAAGAAGAAATTGGCATTCTAGAAGAACAATACAAGAGAGAAATAGAGTCAATGAGCTAATAAATAAGTTAGGAGAGGGCCATTTACCAAAAAGAAGTAACACATTTTCATAAAATGATTGTTTATTCAAAATAAAACCTAACTTTTAGAAAGAAAAGAGGGCAGACAAGATCATAGAGCTTGAAAACGAAAACTGGAGGATAAAAGCATAGATGGAGGCTCTAGTGGAAGAACAAGAGAGAGTTAGTATGTTATTTTTAGAAGAAACTGAGAAGCACAAGCAAAAATAAAGAAATGCTGAGAATACTTGCAGGTAAAACATACAAACATTTCTGAAAGTATTCGACTAAGAGAATATGTTTAAACAGAATAAAAGAAGAAGAGAGATTGAGACTAGAGAGCAAGGTTAAAGAATTAGAGCTGAGGACAGAAAGGGAAAAAAGAAATGATGAAAATTAAAGAGAAACCTTAATAAAGGAGCTAGAATCAAATTTAGATGGGATCAAGATCATCCATGAGCATGTAAGAATATTTGAAAAAGAGAGAGTGATAGTGGCACAGTAGAACAAATAATTTATAATCCATTGGTGCCTTTTAGACTGTTCTACAGAACAAAATATTGATTTTTAATTCTTTTTAATGATTTGAAGGAGAAGCAGGTGCTTTGGACTAAGATGAATGGGCTGCAGAGTGAGCGTAGTATTGTATAAACAGCTTGTGAATAGCATCAAAATCTATATTCTGAATTGAGAAAATAGATGAAGGATGATGTAATAATTTTTTCAAAAAAAGAAGGTTAAACTCTTTGCATTTACATTGTTTGTGCTTAAAGAGAGTAGAACATGACAGGAAATTATGTGAAATGAGAGCACACATCGAATGGCTAGAGAATGAAAATGGGAAGATTGGGATATTCGAAAAGAAAATAGAGTCCCATGAAGAAGAACTAAAACGGAAAGATATTGTATTTCATGAAATGAAATGGAAAATGCAAGAAAAGATAACAGAGCTGAGGTGAGAGAATAGGATTATTACCTTAATTGTTTCTCTAATTGATTGAATAAAAATAGGTTGAATTTGAAGAGAGTTGAGCAAAAAGAGAAGAATTGCTTAGTCACTCTCTAAGAAAGAGACATCACTATGGAAGAATTAAAAAAAGATTTCGCAAGAAAATTAGCATTGGAAAGGCTTAGAGGAGACAATCTGCAAGATGCAGCGAAGAAAATCAAAGAAGATTATACACGCAAAAATGCATTTATTATTCAAGAAATCTTAGCAAAGGAAGAAATAGTCAAGAAAATGTCGAAGGAACTCTACAAATAGGAAATTGCTCTCTCCAGGGCAACAACAAGTGCAAATCTCACAAGAACTCATCATAACTGTAAACAGTTTATATATTATTCATTGAATTATGCTAATTTACTTACTTTTTACTTTGAAGCATGCTCATTATGGACAGATTAGAATAATAATTCCGTTTAGAACTAATCGCAGCCTCTCTTTGAAGTCAGAAAGATAGGTAATCCTATTAGTCACAGCTTATCGAATAGTAACATGAGTAATCTAAGCTTCTATAATAGTATTTAAAGTAATCTCATGAATCCCGAACTCGTACCTGATCTCACACTCTTCTCTAATAATGTGCCTTCATTGACTAACAATCAGACTTTCATAAATTAATTTGCCAAGACATTTGCATCTCCAAAGACACATTCAGAGTCGAAAATAGCAAAGAATAATAGTATTTCCAAGAGAGATTCTTAGCTTTTGTCTGTTCAAAATGAAAATGAAGATGTTCTCTAAAAGCAATCCAAATAAACTCCATAAATCATCAGAATGCAAAGCAGTAATCTCAAACAAAGGAGATCAGATATCAGAGACAAGAGATTAGTATCTTATCACGAAACAATCGAAAATAGAAGAAATATCTCGAATGTAACTGAATTATGCTCGTAGAATTTGCTACTTTCTGAAAAGAGCCATACAAGCAGTTCTTGCTTAAGAGATAGAGATATCAATAAATCTGATGCTTATGAATAGCTTTCGAGCAGACGATAAACTGTTGAGAATACTCCTAACCATTCTAAAGTGTTAATATTGAATTCAAATAGAACTGATAAGCTTAGAAAACATGAATCTGCTGGATAAGTTGGATAATTTTTTCAGTGTCCTGAAGTTGTTGTTGTTTCCTCTGAGAAAGCCAGAAACACTGAGATTACCAACAAAGAAACAAAAATAGCAGCTAAACAGCATGATCTGAAAGCAATCTAATCAGTTCATAGCGGTTTACGATCACCTTCATTCATTAAAGCATTCACTCCTTCGAACTCTCCGATTAACAGCAAAAAGAATAATAATTTAAAAAATCATAATAATTCAACTCAATAAACTCAACCCTTATCAAATGCATCATCATATCACACACTTAGCGCAAGAACAAGGAATCCTTCTTAATATACTGGATCCAGCATTCATGGAGTGTCTACTTAAGAACCCAATAGAATTGATATGAAAAGATAATCAATTGTAGTAAATACTGCTTAGAAAAAGCAATCTAGTGTGAGCTGCCATATGAATAACAGTATAATATCATTCATCAACACTGAGCAAGAAGATTAAGCAAATCACTCCTTCGAGTAATCAAGATTCTTCCAAGGCAGTATTTAATAAACATCCAAATAAGCATAGTTTTCTTCGAACTATGATAACTCCTAAGGAAAAGCAATACCTTGTTCTTCAGCTAGGACTTCCTAAGATTGCTTTAATTCTTTATTATCTCCTTTCAATAATGAAGAACAAAGGAGATAGACTAATGAAAATGAAATGCAGAATTCTTAATTTAATTCTCTCTCAACGAACTAACTCCAAGAAATAAATCCTTTTGAGTATGAAAGTCACAGAGTTATTCCAATGTAAATTAACAATCAAACAGTCATCGAATCATTTTACAACAACAATTTACACAAATAAACTCCGAAATCTCCATTAAACTCAAGAAATAGAGAACTCAATTATCAAACCACGCATCCTGCTAATAATTTTCTCACAATGTAAGCAGAAATAATAAATCAACTGAAAACTTAGACTACTACTTCACATTGTCAGAGTGTTTAATTAAACTCTACATACACACCTCAAGAGCATTCTCAATCAGCATATGGATATGAATCAATAAGTAAAAATACATTTAACTCTTAAGATATTTTTCCAAAAGCCCTCCCAACTAGAGTTAGCACACTTTCCATTAACTTAGAAAGACCTTTAGATGGCACAAAAGAAATGAACAGTGGTACTTAGTAATAACAATAGACCGTTTCTTAGACTCCTCTAGTGAGATGCATTTAATTATTTTGATTAGAGGTTAAAATCCTTCATAATTATGCATATTGTTTTTGTTGTTTTATATATATTTAATACTTCAAAATAAATAGAATACAGGAGCAAGAGTGAGGAAATAAGTAAATATTTATAAATTTAAATACAATTCACTTTGAAACCAAAGCGATTTATCATTTTCCTGAGCTGAGATTCAGTTTAGGAACTGTTGAAGGCTATTTGTGTCCCTCCATTTTATCATTAATGTTGCTTATTTTTTATTAAAAGTGCTGTTTGACCTATGAAGTAAGTTTTGTTTATTTGAATTACTCATATTTCCACTAGTTTTTTCTTGATAAATCTAATCTGTGATGGATAAATAGAACAATTATCATAATCCAAAGTAAAGGAGGATATGTTAAAGCTGAGTATAGACTCTCAATCAATGAATTTCTTTTTAAGAAGTTGAACAATTACAATGCTGCTGTTGTATTAGGTTCTAAAGGACCACATATTTCATTCGAAGAACTTACGAATTATCTGTAAGGTGCTGAGAATAAATAGGAAAAGTAGACTGTTAGGATAAATATTACATAATTCATATGCGAAGTTAGACTTAACGTTGACATTCTTTCTTCAAAATGACTAAGGTTTCTGATTAACGTATGTTTCATGAGAAAATAATCAATGGTGAACCTAACAATCTACAGAATCAATCCAAGAAGGACACTAAATCCGAAGAAAGGCTGGTTAGCTATTATTACAAAGAAGAAGAGATAGTCTCTGCTGGCTGTGTCATAGCTATCAAACTAAATCCAGTAGTTTGGTGATTTACTTTAAAATAATTATCTGATTGGATGGGAAACAAAAACTATGAGACTAACTCCGATATTCCAAAAGAACACACAAAGAGCTAGGTTTATGATTTATTTACCAAATACAAGTTCAGGACAAACAGATTCTGGCAAAGGTTAATAACCAACATATGTAAACTTATATGTTTGTGTTAGTTCTGCACTTCTATTAGAGATCCAGAAAGAGATATCCTTTTAGTAAATAGTGCTGTTCAATAGGGTGAATATGTGATAGGAGAGTAGAAAGAGAAAACACATGAATTTCTGCTATTAGCATGCTCTGATGTTGTTCTTTTCATCTTTGATTCTTAATTGTGAGTGAGTAAATCCAATTAAGAACCTTAGGAGTTCATTAAGGATACAAAAGCACATTGAGTCACTTAAAGACGAGACAACTAATCCATAATCTAATAGTAATCTAGCATCTAACATATTCTTGTGTCCTACGATAGCAGAAATAAATAAACTAGCTGAAATAGTAGTTCTCAGGAATTGTTTAAATCTGGTGTTAGAAATACAAACAGGAGTTCTCGACCGTAATTGAAGGAATGATTTGATTCTTTGACTGTTGGATCCTTATTTATTATGAATTGATTAAGATGAAGATTTGTTGGTTTTTAAATCGAAGCTTCCAAAGGTTAACTTCACAGCATCTAATCGATAGAGATTTCTTGATTTGTTGCATATTTTTTCGCTTTCTTGCTAGAAGAATTAAGTACATTGAACGACTGCAGTTGTTATGATTATCAACAAGGTGCTATTATTAGTCAAAAAATGAAGAAAATCAATTAAAGTAAGACATGTATTGGATTGCTTACGTTGTTACGAAAGGGAAGAATATACTCTCAGAGTATTCTGCATAAAAAAAGGCAAGAATTCCTTTGTCCTGTTTTGAGTTGATCTCAATGAAAATTATCAAGAATAATGAAAAGAAAGAGCTAATGAAAAGCAGATTATAGATGTAGAAGGAGTGGTTAATAAACAGTTCTGCTTCGGAAGACTATTTTACACTTTTGAGTAATGTCTACTTGCTAATGAATATTGATTCATAAAAAAGAAAATTAAAGAATTTACTGAGTTTTCTTTTGGTTCTTATTATCAGTGGGATATGTATTGCTATGATATTAGAATTCTATTTGAATCGATCATGGAAAGCAGTTGATTCATAACTAAAAGAGTTGCTTTTTTATCGTAAGGTAGGCTAATTATTCTTTTCAAGTAAATTTAGGTTTTTCTATTTAATCTAAACATCACTGCTCTTTGATTATTCGAGATGCACTTGATTATCTAAATGACTTAGCTGCTTGAATATTTGATTTTCTTGCTCAAGGGCATTTATTCCATTATTCTTTTCAGCTATATTACCTTTTTAACCTGCATTAATTGAATTATTAGCTAAATATTCTGAGAAATTTTCCGAATTTCTCTATTGAAAAGTATTGTAACTTAACGTATTTCTTCTAAATAACTTGGATTACGATCTTTCTTGAGGGCTAAGTATTGACAGTTTATCTTAAAACGACACTTATTTCTTTAATTAATTCCTTTTTTCATCATTCGGTGTGACTTACAAGTTCTACACAGAGACTTTATTATGATTTGAATTTACACTCATTGGAGTAGTTTCATCAGGACGAGGGCTCCCAAAAAGAGCTTAAAGTAACCGATTAGTTTTATAAATTGATTATTGTGATCTTTATAAACCCAATGAAGTGGAAGTGCTCTCACCTTAAAGTTCAAGCTAAGACATTTAATCTAAGCTTGTAGCATTCGATTACAAATTGCTTGGTATCCTTGAATGTTCCTTTTATTTGTGATATTAAGTTGAGATATTCTTGAGAAATTAAAGATTCTGTATTAGAACAGGATTGGCAATAGTTTCAGTCTACTACTACTCGAGATCTTAGACTTGCGATTTCATTATTGGCTAATTATTTACTGAAACTGATCTCCTGCTAGTTTTTTAGATTTCAACACCTTTATTCAATCTTTTCTGTTAATAAACCTCACTGTGATGTCTACTACGTCTAGCTATTAACTGCAGCTTAGGTGCAATGACTTCGGTATTACTGAAATGTTTCTCTCTCCTTATTTTAGGTTCTCTTAGCTATTCTTCGTTATCCATTGGTGGTTAACTCATTGCTTTGTGTCGTTTATGCTAAAAGCGCTTGAAATTGACTTAACGAATGCTTCTTTGAGGAGAGTTAAATGGTATTTTATTATGATTTCCTTTTGAATCGGATGATGCTGAAGAAGAAGGTGATGAACTAGAAGAACTCGAAGAAGAATGAGCTCCTTCTGATTGTGAAGATATTCTTGACAATTCGCTGTTAGACATTGCAGACAAACAAAATATTTTCAAGCCGCGGGTGTGCTTCTACTTTGGGAAGATTGTATTTTGTTGACTGGAATTAATTTGATAATTTGATTAGCTAGGATAGCATCAAACAATTGCTGTTAATTTGATTTATTCACAACTCTGATGAGATAACTGAAATGAGCACGTATCCTCTCTTTATCAAAGCAGATACTTTTTCTGGTATTAGCAATTAATATTTAATTTGGTCAATTATTCCTTTCCCAAACTATTTCTCACAGCTTTTTAATAATAAACTCATATGAAAAATTTAC
>Ga0302271_10001829_pt1 | contig 19945 bp, 9 predicted proteins | sample III_Bog_N1_1_FD_198767 | JGI IMG/M metagenome (GOLD analysis project Ga0302271, IMG submission 198767) | Peat permafrost microbial communities from Stordalen Mire near Abisko, Sweden - III_Bog_N1_1 | ecosystem: Environmental > Terrestrial > Soil > Wetlands > Peat | place: Sweden: Abisko... | reverse complement strand
CTAGAAACTGGCGAAGGAGCAGAATCTTTTCCTTAACTATTTGAAAGTCGCTAGATAGGAGAAGAAGAGGAAGGAGCGTTTCCTGAATAACTTGGCAGTAAATTATTGTTAAGAGCATTCCTAGGAGAGGCTGAATTCATCATTTAAAAGTAGATATTGTCCGACTAAAAGGTTCTTAAGTATTTTTGACTTCAATAAAAATCAGTAAACACAGTTTCTTTACTGAATTTGTTATTTCAGTTTTCACAAAAAAGTAGAGAGAGAGGGTTAATAAACGCTTCTAGATTATTTTTTTCTTGCCAGGGAATAATTATTTCCCTTTGCTTTATTAGCAATAATCCTTAAAATAGCAATAATATGAATAAATCAAAATAAATTTTCATTTTGCATCACTTTGGTTCCAATGATTGTATTACTTTGATTTGTGTTATCGATTCTTGAGATAAAAGAAATTCTCATTTTTTTTGGGATGATTCAAGTGTTAAATAAAGTCTGTAATCACATACAAAATCTTAAATTTCTATTAAAATTTAGCTATCGAAATGGTTGTTGTTGTGTTTAAATAAAGGAACTAATCTGAATACAAACACAAAGACCAATAATTATATCGATTTGCTGCTCTCAGACAACTGAACCTGCATTAGATGCAACCTTGGGCCAGATATCAGCACATTCCTTGGCAACGGGCCCAGTGATTTGGGATCCCTTCATTTCACCCTTAGGGTTAGCAATGACACCAGCATTATCTTAATTTATTAAGCAAAAAGTCAAATAAAGAGAAGGATAAAGTGCATAGTGAATTTAAAAAATATTTATTTGTGTTTTTTGCCATTAAAAAAGTCTCTGTATTTTTAAAAATTCTGTAAATTATTATACCTTCGAAATAGATGAAGACTCCATCTCTTCTTCTCCAGGGTCTTCTTTGTCTGATGACGATAGCCTACATGACTTTCTTTCTGAGCTTGGGGGATCCCTTCTTGACAGAGCAGAGAATCATATCACCAATGGAGGCACTGGGAAGCTTGCTCAAATGTCCCTTAATGCCGAAACAAGCGATCGAATAAAGATTCTTAGCACCTGAGTTATCTGCACAGTTCATAACTGCTCCAACTGGTAGACCCAAAGACACCTTAGCCTTGGTACCGACTTAACCACCTCTTCCTAGAATTATTTTTTAAAAAAGTTCATGAAAACAATTATTACTTTTTTTTTGGATTTCTTTGCAAAAATCTTTCCATAAAATCTGTTTTAACAATGCAGAATTTGCCTAAAAATCATCTTTTTGCAATTCTAAAACAATCCATCCGCATGTGAACATATCCATTTTATCAAATGCATGCTATTATTGTTTAGCTTTTGTTTCATATCATCTTGCTCAAACTTATTCTAGTTACCTCTTGCTGCAGCCATTCTGTCTAACTTTTCTTCCTTCTTCTTTTAATTATCTTATGATATTAATTTACCTTTCTCCGAGCCTCTTTGTTTGACTTTTAACTTCTTCTTTTTATCCCTTCCCCCACAGTCTTAATTTACGCCGAAATAAAAAACAAATTTTCTATCTCTCAGTTCCTTCTAAACATTGAATATCTCCCTTTCTCCCTCAACCATGCATAATAAAGACTTTGAAAATGACATAAAATCAATATCCTACTTATCCTTCAATGATCAATTAGAAGTTTATTTTTTTTTAAAAAACTATTAGGTCATTTATTGCCTTTTCTTTTCAATTTGACTCTTATATCCCTTTTTCCTTTGGCTTGGATTAGTTCTCAATCATCCTTCTATGCCAATCTCAAACACAAGAAGATCTTAGATTTGCTATGCTTAAAATCATAAAATTTTAATTGAATTTGTTACACAGATTTTTACTATTTCTAATTTCATAAGATAGATATTTTTATTCCTTTATTAATAGATAATATGTCGTTGAATGTTTGATTTATCTTCTTAAATCCAACTGAGTCTTGTTTTCAATTTCATCAGGCCTTGATAATATTATTATTATTCTCTTCAGCATCTTCAGACTTATCTTCTGACCCTTTTGAATCTTCTGAAAGCAGTTGATTCCTTTCCTCTGGATGCTAATACAGTGCATGAATCTAATGAAGAGTCAATCCTTTGGTTTCTTTCATCAGCACAAATAAGAAAACAAAGCAAAATACCATAACTGCAGAGAAAATCCAAAAAATCCCTGAGAAGCCAATCGCGGAATCTACAAGAGTTGGGTAGAGCTATATTATTAAGGTATTCACTACCCAGAATACAATGCCATTAACAACAAAACCTATTTCTACAATAGTCTCAGAGACAACTACTGGGTAGAGAGGTGAGATTGTTGTTCCAAATCCGATTTTAAAAATTATCAGCAAATATGGCAGGAATTCTGTCACATCTTCAGCAGCAACAATCCCAATGATTATCAAAGTCACGACTGTAAATGCAATTCCAGCGAGATAAATTGGTTTCCGTCCGATTTTCTCAATGTAAATCGTTGCAAATGCGACAGAAAGCAAATCAGCGATACTTGCGTAAATTGAAAAATAAGTTGCACTTGTTGCATCGTTTCCGTTCCTATCCATGATGATCGTGTTGGTGTACGTTGAAATTATGAAATAACCTGAGAAATTCACACTCAAAGCAGCTAGCGCACAGACAATCATTCTAATCTTGTATGATTTAGTAGTGAACATCTCCGAAACTGTGAGGACTCTTTTGTTTTTGTTTTTTTGTTCCCTCGAAGTGATGGCTTCGACTATTTTTTACATGATTTCCTGGCTAGCTTCTTGAGTGTAAATGGTATTTAGGGCTGTTAGTGCTTTTTACTCATCTCGTTCTTGTTAATAGATTTGAAATGGTGAATCTGAGTTGACCACGAAGATATACCCAAGTAAATGAACTGCACTTATCATGCCTGGAAATCCAGCTAAGAATCTCCAGTTTCCGTTGGAGTTATCAGCTGTAACAGACAAGCCGATAAGACTGGAAATGATCATTCCTAAAGGAGTAAAGCACACCATAGGACCTCCTGCGTAGCCTCGAAAGCGATAATGCGTCCATTCGAGAACAAATAAAGTCACCAAACTCACTAAAACTCCCATGCCTAATCCACAAATAAATCTGCCGATCACAAAGGAGGCAGTGTTCTAAATTAGACTCAAACTTGAGCCGATAATGCACAGAATATCTCCAAAGATGAATAAACTGCGACGACCATACTATGCTCCAACGTATCCTGCACCAATACTCCCTGGGAAGTTCAAAAAAAGAATAAATAAACTTACATGAGAGTATTGAATAAGAGCAAATTAGTTGGATTTGTTAGATCTACCTATTGCTGCTCCAGCGGTGTTAGATGAATTCACTAGCCCTTTGAAAAATGACGTACTCTCGGAGCTCCAGTCAAGGATACTTGGAAGATCATCAATTATTGTGTTGAGCAAGCTCATGCAAATCGAATATTATAAGATGTTCAACCCTGAATGGAGCACAAGGATAATGTATCGAGTTCGATTACGAAAGATACTTGCCATTTTGAGTTAAACAATAAGAAATCTCTTAGAATTGGTATGTAGATATGTGCGAATGAATAGAAAGAGAGATTTCTTTGCTTGATTGATTCTACGAGGGCTTAATTCTTTTAGTGTTTTTGATATGCATTATTAGAAAAGGAGGCTACTAATCCTTGTTCTTAAAAGCCTCTGAATTGGATGACTGAGCAATTACAACTTCCCAGATATTCTTTCGAATAATATTGATGATTTTCAGATGTAACCTAATTTGAATAGTAAAGCAATTATTGAGAGGGAGGAAGTTAAGTAAAAAGGATGGGATTTTAAGAATATGAAAAAGTCAATTCAATTTTTTCAAAAACTTGCCAAAAAATCGAAGAACTAAGGATACTTTCCAAAGAAGAAATAGTACTCAAAATACCAATATTATTTGGAATTAGATTTCAACAAATTAACAATAATATTTGTTTGGAAATGAAATTGTGATCAAAAATATACTTTTTCTTAGGAATATCTCACACAACTAATTAATTTATTATTTAAGAGAGACTATTTAAAGTGTATTTTCAAATATCAAAAGTATGTATTTTTTTTTAATTTCATTCCTGCTCCATTTTATATTTATTAATTGTCATACATTGTAACTCATTTAGTTTCTTGCCAAGGATCACTCAAATTATGATAAGATTTATGAAAGATAATTGGGAATGGGCCTGAATCAATCAATCCTAATCGAACAATTTAGAAAGATATTAAAAAGTTAATAATTAGTAAAATAATTATGAGAGGATTTATGCACTTCTCATAGACTGCTTTCCGTATGGGAAAGCAGATGAATCGCTGCTCTGCACGCTCATTCACTCCTGCACCTGTGTTCGGAATCTCTTCATACTAAACAAAAATGATCATGACTTCGTAAGACATTTAAAAATGGGTTTCAATAATTTTTTGGATTGATTCTTGAGAACATTGGAAAAATGCTAAACTCTTTCCTTCAAAAAAAAAGGATCAAGAATGACCTAGCACAGTCAGTGCGTGTGAGCTACTAATTCAACGGAGAGCGCTTTGCAAATATTGATTTCTCGATGCTGTAAGAACTCGAAGAGAGTGATGGTAATTGAAAATTTAATTATTTTACAATCATAAATGTTGTTCTAAAACGTCTGTATTTTAATCCATTTTGTTGGTTTATTTCATCGCTTTCCCTGATTAATTCTTGCATTCTGATGACATTCTTCTTTGTATCTCCCCTTTCCTTAGATGCTGACGATGAAAGTGTGTAAAATTTGAATTTGAATTCCTTTTGAACTTTTTTATTTCTTTTTCATTGCTTCTATTCCCGTACTCATGGCAGTTCGCTTGGACAGATGTCAAAGAGTCGGAATATTGCCATGAAGATCAACTACTTTAACGTTTGACACAACGAACAGAAAGCAGGGAGACAAGACAGCAAGAGACAGCCTTTTTTATCGAAGAATGTGATCTAACTACTGACGATTTTTAGGCAATCAATATGTCTGAAAAATATCTCATATTCCAAAATAGTTCTTTATGTACAATATTCCGTCATAAAAAAAAGAATCTAAAATAATTTAAATGCTTTTATATCAATCTATTTATCTTTCATGGGCAACCATTCCAAGTCATGTTTTTGCACTTTGATTTTCTTCAAGCATTCAAAGAATGACTTGATAAAGTTATTTTAGCAAAATTTTAGAAAATTTTACTGATTCTAGTTATTTCTATTCTTCTAAAATGAAAATCATACAAACATAAACGACCGAAAGGGAGGGATAGCTAACATAACTCATTTCTAATATTTTAAGTTCATTAGTTGTTTCATAAAAAACACAAAACTGTATTTATCTCCTACCTTTTTTCTTCTTTTAACAGTAATTTCTCCAAAACTCAAGCGCAATCTTGTGACCTCAAATAAACTCAATATTTTCTGCTTGCTTCTAAACATTGGCATTGGTATTATTGCTATTATTCATTGAAGACTGTCTAATCGGTAATAAAGAGATATTATTATTGTTAGTGCTAGAAGTATTATTAACAGTCAAATTATTGTTTGTATTACTATTATTGCTACAATTATTATTGTTATTATTAGCATTCACACTCGAATTATTAATGTTATGGCTAAAATTTTAATTTCCGCTACTGGTTGTTTAATAAAACGAGACCCTATTAGAAGCATGCCTCTTCAATCTTGCAACATCGTTCTGCTGTCTCTTAGCGATTTCTTGTTCTTAGATTTTCTTGAGTTATGCTTCTTGATATTTTTACTTGTCAAAATCAATTTTTCTTAATGTCCTTACGTTTTCCCGTTTTGTTTTGATTTCAAAAAGTTTTTCTTCTCTTCTTTTGGACTCCAATATCATCTCTTCCTTATCCTTTTCTTCTTTTTTCTTTTCTTGAAAAAGTCTTCTCATTTTTTCCTCTTCCTTTCTTCTAACAAACTACTCCACTCTAGCCTTTCTCTCCATTAGCAACGCTCTTTTTTCTTCTTCTATTCCTTACTACTTCTATTCTTCTAACTCCCTCTTTAGTTTTTCTTCTTTTTCTCTTTTTAAAATGATTTCCCTTAATTTCTCGTACATTTCATTAGTTATGTTCAAACTACTTTCAATATCAAAGCTGCTGTAACTCAGTAAGAATGATGGAAATTCACAAGGAATCATCGATTAAGAACCTATTTGTGATGATTGTAAGTTAATACTCAATGGATTAAGCTATTAAGTTGATTTGTAGTCCTTGGATACTAACAGAGTTTTCCGAGAAGAAAAAAAAGGTAAACCAATAAGAGATTCTTGCATTTTTGAAATCTAATCTTCTTTTTGATTAGAATTTTCACTGCTTTAGTGTTAGCTATTGCTAACTGTACCCGTTGTTGTACCATCTGCATATTAATTTATCTTCCATTTTTTCAATAAATTCAACTAAAGTTCAAAGTCCGAAATATCTAAATTATCAACAAACTCCGTTGCAATACGCTTGACATCTTCACAAATTGCTCTTTTCTTGATATGCAGTAACGCTAGCAAACCTCCATTTTAAATCAGAATCTTCCGGATCTTATCATTATCTCTAGTCTCACCTGGGATGTACATTTTTCGATTATAAATTCCTCCTAGCTAGATTAAACAATTCATAGCAAGCACTCTAATACGCTTATCAAATCTCTCTGCTTCTTTTTCCTCACAACTGCACATGCTAATCTAATAAACATAAGAAGTAAAAGAACTCAATTACAACTTTGAAATCTATTTATTTTTAAAATAGCAAAAATTCAATATTTCTTCTATGATTTTCTTCAGCGGACAAATTAATTTTTTTTTAAAAATTCTCTGACTTTAACAAGAAGTCTGATGATTTCCTTTGAGACAACTCTGAGTTTATTGGAAAGGGACTTAGTTATGACAGCTAGTGCTTCCAACGAAGCTTATTATAGCTCTAGAGGATGATTCTGAGAATCGATTATTTGAGTTAAAATATGTACATATTTCTGTTCAGCTAAGACATTGACTACTCTTGACTGGATGATTAGCCGAAATGTCTTGATAACAACCTTCAACTCATGCTCACTCATCAATTCCCAATTCAACATTTTACTCACAATATTACTCACATGTGGATAGTAAGGCTCAAAATCAGCATAAGGATATGTACTCATAAGTTTTTTCAAATTTGAATACATCGAATTTGGGTCATATGACTGCTAAGAAGATTGTTGCTTGCCTTATTTTGAATTTGTATTATTGTTGTTGTTACTATTGTTAGTTTCTTCATATTGTTCTTCTTCGTTTTACTCTAAAACTTGCATCTTTTCATAGTTATTATTGCGGGGGATGGCGCGATTACTACTGCGATGTTCTCTAGCGCTATTCCCAGTGCTATCAACTGCTGGAGAACTCAGTGCACGGAGTTAAGGAAGAATTGGTTGGTAAAAATATAGGCTCTTAGAGTTAGGTATAGGGCTACCTACATCTTCTTAATCTTCAGGCGATGGAGACTTAGCTTGAAATGCTGAGTAAGTTGACTGGAGAATCTAACGGGAGACTCTATTTGGTTTTTAAGCTAATTTGGAAATCGGATAAAGTGATGAATAAAAAGGGGATCTTATATTCTTAGGTTATCCGTTGTTGAAGGTGCTACCGTTCTCACAATAGATTAATTCAAAGTCATTTGGACGATCTTCAGCAAAAAATACAAAGAAAAGAAATGGAAAAGTTAGAATTATTATGATTTATGATTGTTATTTTTAGAAATACCCGAAGGCAGATTAGCTGGAGGGAATATTGGATCTATTGCTATTTACACTAGATCCTCTGCCATTTGAGGGACTAATTTGCTGATGAACTCATTTGGAATTCCTATGTATGGATTTGTATTCACCTGTTTAGTTTAGAAAATGAAATAGAAAAAAAATATTTCAAAACCAAGTTAAAAACACATGTTTGTGCATACTTCAATCAGCCACACACGAAGATCTTCATCGATGAGAAAATCATATCCGAAGAACTCAAACGTGTTGTACTTCTTTGGTTGTAACATGGATTTCTTGGAAGCTAAAACGGTGTCGATAATGAGATCTTTCATTCGCTATGTGATCTTCTCCTAAAGTGATCCATCAGTGCACTTGAATGTCTCATCGATGTAATCGAACAATGACTAAATTGGCAAAGTATTGCCTTTTGACAAAGAGTCACACACGAGAGCTTACTTTCTTTTTTGATAAATTTAAATCACCTGGTTCATGCTGGCCGTAATTCGAATGATGTTTTTGTACGAAATTGTTCGTCAAATGGAGGTTCGGATCTATATCTGTAATTACATATTCATCGCTACAAGTTCTAATGTACCCTGGGCCATAATAGAAGATCTCCGCTCCTCGTGTCACTAAAACCCACATGCGAATGTCAAATTTTCTGCCGTGATACAGCAGTGGTTTTTCGATGTATTTCTGTATCACCCAATAGGAGTGAGAAGTCTTAGCGACAAGTGATGCGATTATCTCCTTTTGCGTTTTGAGAATCTCAATTCCTCGACCTTGATTTGCATCTGCTGGCTTCAGTAACCAAATATTTTCTTGACAATGCTTCTTTGGTACTTTTTCCTAGTTATTTTGTAAAATATGAGGTTTTTTGTTGTTGAGTTATTCCTTAAAATAAAAGGGAATTTCTGGGAGAATAACAAAGTAAGGTAAAACCCCTAAATTATTGAATAATATAAGCTCTTCATAAATGAAAAAAGTGTAAGTGGGGAAGGACAAAAAATATTAATAAAATAGAGCTATCTCCATAGATATATCCATCCATACCTTTTGATAATTCTTCTATTCTAGTTCGTTGAATCGCTAGAGAAATGTTGAAAATTCTACGTCATTAAGTCCAGCTGTGAGCACAAAACTAGTTGAGCAGGTATCAAACACTGAGTATTTTGCTATGACAGCTTGATCTAAATGTCGATAATATGAACTAAGAGATCGAATCAAACCAGTTTTAGTGCACATCCCTCTGTTGTTCTCAAAGTGATTCAATGTCTGAGAAGAGAAAAAGGGAAAAAGAATTAGTTTTTGGTTGAGAAAAGCTATTCGTTAACAGTTCATTTTTTGTTACTTGTTTTAGAAAATAATTCCTGTGGATGTCCTCCAAGATGGCATATTTCTATGGTAAAAAAACAAAAGAAAACAAATTTCATTTGACTATTTCCCTTCTTTGTTTTGAGAATCAGACAAGAATCAAAAAAAGAGAAGATTTTACTCGAACTTCGAAATTGTAGCTTTTCCATATGAAATTTGAGTTGAGAAATATTGCTTTTTCTTCAGATTGATTCTCTTTTATCTGTGAATCAAACCAAAAATAGTGAAATGATGTTAAATACACCGATAGAACAAATAGAATATCCTTGGTTTTAGACAAAAAAACTGCGATGGTTTAACCAGACGTTCAGGCATCACAATCAACTGTCTTTTGATGAATTATTAGAAGTAAAACCAATAGTACCTCCTCCCAGTTATTTCTCGCGAGAAGAATCTTCTTAAACACAGTAGAATTATTCCCTGGAAGAAGACAAAACTTGTATTTTTTCTCAACAAGAGCACTTGCTACTTATCCTTTATCTTTTTCAGTTTTTTTCTGGTTATCAGCTCGCACTATTGTGCTATCTGCTAAGTTACCTCCTTCAGCTGACTATTACTTCATTGAGATTCTTTTTTGCTTTCTTATTTAAGGATTAATCTTTTTAATACATAATTTACCCTTATTAACCCACGAGAAATCAATCCGATTTTTGTGTTGTATTTTTCAAACTGATCTTATTATTACTACCTTAATTACCTTACGCTAGTCTCAAATTCGCAATGGTTCTCCAGATAAATTACAGGTTTCGATCAGGCTTATTCGTTCTACACACAAGAAATATCATCAAATCCAACCAATCAATCCTTCCAAATAGACAAACGGGAAAATAAGCAAAAATATGTAATTGCTTATTTACAGAAATAACATTGTAATACACAAAAAAGTTGAAAAACTAAGAAATGTAATGGTTTTTTTATTTTATCATAGTATTAGCTTATTGCCAAAGATTATTTTGATGTGTAGACCTACAATGAAGTGGTAATAGTAAAAATGATTGCTTCTAAAATAGAGATCAGCATGAGGCTTTTTTTAACTATTTAAATCGATTCCATTTATGTGATCTATCTCCTAAAATCAAATCTCTTCTTACTTACGTAATCCTGCAAGTTTTAAACCCCCAGAAAATTGTTAAGAAACTTACATTATTTCCTTAACTATCCAAAAAGGCAACTCAGCATTCAAATAATGTGAGTGAGATAAATGGATTTGTGAAGAGCTTACTTTAATGTCAAGATAAGATGACATCAATTTATTTTTTCAGCTAGAAAATAGGAAAAAAATAATTAAATGACAATTAGTAAATATCATTTTTAGATTTCTGCTTTACAATCAAGGTATTTTTTGGTTTTGTCCATTTATCATTCTAACAGTATTTGTGGTTGATAATTAAATCAAATATTTTGATTATTTACTGAGTAAGGTAGTTATGAAAGAAGTCATTTTAGATTAATATCCAGAAAATTCTTTCTTTAATTACTTTGAGATTAGAGATGACAAACTCATATAATATGATTGAAGTTGAATTGAAGGAAAAAATCCTTTAGCTTTTACTAACTTGTGATAAAGCTGTTATTTTTGTTAGAATCGTGGATCTGTAAAAGATGCCTAACAGTTAAACATTTTCAAAAAAGAATGAATAAATGTTTACATTTTTATTGATCTTTTCTTCTGGATTTGTAAGGCAGAATTTACTCTTCTCAATAAAAAAAAAAATTAAAATAAAGGGGATTTCAAATTTCACTCTTTATAAAAGAATCCACTTCTGGTTTTATTACAAGCAAATCTAGTTTTCAAACTGTTTTGATATAACAATTGATTGTGTGTGTGTAGTTAGCTGATTGGATACTTTTCGCTCAAAGTGAGTGACTTGAATTCAAAAAATAGCGGTAAGAAAGTGAGAACTTTTAAAGAAAAGAAAAATCAAAAATTAAAAGCTCGTCAGGAAGAAAAGAGATAAGTCCAAATTGTCAAATAATTAAAGTAAAAACCAATCTACGAAAGCGAAATAGAATCTTAAATCCACCATGAGTAGATTCGCCTTATTTGACTTGAGTCATCAGAAAAACATAAACTCCTAGACTCCTGGTGCCCATCATTCTAAGAATTACTTGCAGTCATAGCAGTCCTCAGCATCTGATTCTAAATAGCTCTTCCCTCATAGTAATATTAACAACAATAATTCAAGCACTAAACAATACACTTCAAATCAAGTTGCTTCGAATTTAAATGGGAACTTCAAATCAACAAACACACTCAAAGCTAACGACTTTAAGGATACATCTTTCTTCATTGGAGGAGCTGCAAACATGACTTAAAGCGATAGAAGTGGATATGCAGGGAATAATCCATAAGTCGAGCCTGTAGAACATCAGTTTAGTCGACCTTACCAAATTTTCGAAGTATTTAAAAAAATAAGATTTATGAATCATTTGCTAAATACAAACATTTCCTTTTCCTAATAGTCGATGATCACCGAAGAGATTAAGGAATTATAGGATCTCTTTCGTGTTGGTGAAATAAGCAATTTGAGACAGCAGCGAAGAGAAGCATTTGGATGTCTTATTAATGTCAGAGAGCTTGAGGAAGCTGTCGCAGAAGGTCCAAAAGAGTTCAAACCAACGTATAGCTTGTTAAACGCGCAGAATAATAATGCACTTAAGGTTCCTGATATTGAATCTTCATATGACAAAGAAGCTGCTAAGAGAAGTATCCATGAGTTATCAGCAAGTTTCGAATAATTTTAAGATTCAATTCTGTCAGCTGAGTTAGAAATTTGTATGACAGATGATTATATTGAAGATTAAACAAATCATTGCGAGTATGCTAATAGTATTTAAAAGAAAGGTACTGCAGATAGCGTTTAAGATGCTGAATTCTGAGAGTTAGGTATTAAGAGAGAATTAAAGTTAGAAAAATAATATTATTAACACAAATGCAATTGATTTTAAGTGAAAAGGAAGAAGAACTAATCATTTACATAAGAACTATTAAGGTTATCAACTAGGTTTGAATGGTATATTGACTGAGGAGTTTCACATTTCTTAACAAATAAATTTATAAAAACTAATAAATTGGATTTTCACATATGTGTTTAAATGTATTCAAATTTGCATCAACCTTATAATATGTTTGAGATTAGTCTTGCCAATAGAAATTATCATGATTTCATGTTAATTACATCCGATAAATGAAAGAGAGCATGATGGATAACTTACCATGCAGAAAATATGTAAATAATTAATTTGATTTGGAAACTTGGAGAAGTTGTAAAAAACAGCATCAAACGTAAAAATATTAATAATTAAGCTGAAGATAAAGCTGTCTCTGAAAAAATAAACCAAAAAAAAATATTAAAACATACACACGCACACACGACACAGGACAACAATACACATTTGACGTTTGTGGCATGATGTTACTTCGAGAGGGTCGAGAGGTAGATGAGCTGTAATTTGTGAAAACTTCTGATGCGATGGTTAGAATGCAAAATATCGCTGACAGACTAATTGCATTCACACCCGACATCAACAAATGTAAATAATGTGCTTCGTTTTGTTTGAAAAGAAGAAGAAGAAACTAATTGAAGATCCGCAAAATATTTGCTAACAAATAATTGAAAAATAGCTATCATTTGTAGTAGTTTATTGATTAATTTTGTGTGATTATTAACAGTTCTTCCAACAGATAGTCTACTTCGTACAAATAAAATCTAAAATATAACCTCTAAAACAAATAATCTCAATAACATCAATGGATCTATTACATAATCTGGAGGAACATTTGATAGCGGAGTAGCAGCTAAGCCAACATTGCCAAAGCTTAGAGGTTAATTAATAACAAAACATAAAATGATAGAAAGCACTCAAAGAAATATTAGAAATATTTTTTTGTTGTTGTTGGATTTAATTCTAATTGTGTTTTTTGTAAATTGTCCAGGAGACAGCGTGTAGAATTAGTTCCAGCAAAAGGAAGTTATTCAATCAGAGGAATAAAAGAGTAGAAATGCTGAACTCGAGAGTATGATTGAGGAATACAAGAAAAAGAATGAAATTGTCAAGGCAGAGTTAGAAGATAAAAAGAATAGATACACCATCAAGGAACTAGATTATCGCAATCTCATTGAAGATTTATAATATGAGGTACGTCAGCATGCAGTGCTTGAGTTATCAGAGGCTAAGAAAATGGAATTAGCCACACGATATCACTAGGAAATTTTAGATCGAATTGCTAGACTTCAACTGAAAACATCCCATGTGCTTGTGGATTAAGAAAAAACAGTCATTAGGTTTTTTAATGATAAAATAGCTGAAATCAAACAGCAGTTCGAATAGGAGAGAATCAAAAAAGGAAAAAAGTAAGCAAACAATAGCAAGTTTTATTATTTAGTAAATTGTCTTGATTTTTTATAAAATGACTATTGATTGGTTTTCTCTTAGGGATTAAGACTACATTTAGCGCGAGAATCAATTGATTTCTGAGCTGGAATGGATTGAGAATATTGCTTAGAAAATTGACAATGAAAATATCAATCTCATGAAGAAATTTATGGATCTATAAGCATAGTATTAAACGCAAGAGAATGATAGAGATAATCTAATCAAGTAATTGAGCTGAGGGAGGATAAATGAAATTGAAAAGGGAATGCTTTGAGGGGAATTAATTTTTTTTACAAATAAAAGGGAATTACTGATGAAGAAGAATCAAAATGATATTTTATAACGGTAGATTGATAATTATGAGAAAATGCTGAGCTAAGTTGAAGCTGAAGAAGAGTTTGGTGAGGAAAACACAGAATAATAAAAGTTGAATGAACAAAAAGAAGATTCATTTTAGAGATAGGAAGAATAAGATTAGCAAGAGTTAAGTCTACCTGAATATTAATAGAATAGTTATGAAAGACAAGAGGGAAATAAAGGATAACAGAAATAACTTCCAAAAGGATTTATGATGTTTCCATCTATTAGTAATCAAAATATAAATCCATTTAAGTAATAGCATCAGTAGATGTAACTTGCACTACCAAAAACTCTCAATAATAATATATCTAGTTCATCACTTAATTTGTCGAGTGTGAAAAAGAAACCAACTGCAGCTACAAACTGTAAATTTATCGATAAAATTTCTTGTTTCTTTTTCATTATGTGTATTTTTGGTTTTTATTTTATTCAAAAACTAGGGGTAATGAAGAAATATAATAAGTAGAATTTCAAGCCAATTATTGAGCATCACAGAAATGGTTTCTAAGACTCAAATAAATTCTCTTAAAGTGTCTTGCTTAATGGATCTAATGATGGGAACTTTGATCATCTTGCTTAGTAATTAATATTATTCATTTTGGGTTATGAATTCTCACATATATTTTTATCTAATATTTCAGGAGTGACGCTCGCATTAGAGAGATCTAATTATTATTGAGACACGAATAACGAGAGATTCGAGAATTAAAGAAAAAATACATTTTAGAACTGCAAGAAAGATCTGAATTGGAGAAACTCATAAGGCAATGTATTGAAGATAAAAAGATAGAAATTATTGAATCGAAAAATAAAAATGGAGAAGCAGATCCAGAAATGGAGAAATTTATTGCAAGCGAGAAGATTATGACACTCGTTTATGATAAAACGTTCTTCCATTCCGCAAAAAAGGTTGATTTAGTACTCTCCGAAAAGCAAAAGGAATAAGAAAAAATTATTAAAGCTAAATAAGCATCCTAACAATCCTAACCATCATAAACATAAAAAAATCTTTCTGAAACAGATAAAGACCCTTGATTAGAATTGTCGTAACGATTAATAGAGCAGTTGAGATAAGATAATTGAGTTCTTTTTACGTGGAAATAATGATGGGGACCTTGGATGTTGTTTTTTTTTTGTTTTTCTTAAGAGAAATAATACCTTTGGACACTGAAAAATTAATTATTTGTTACTTGGCATTGTCTACTTTGTTTTAAATTGCAGTTTTACCTTAGGGTATGGTTTTCTTCTTTTAAAACCCATTTTAAAAATCAAATTCTTTTTAGTTTTGGTAAACGAGTCTATCATATTAATTATCTCATTTGCATTCCATTATGAAAGAGAAAATTACAAAAAATTTACATTTTATGTTCAACTTGAAATTCTCTAAATATTTAACATTCTTACATCAAAAATATCCTATTTTACCTAGAAGAAAGATGTATTATTTTATTCTAATCTATTTTAACTATCAGTACATTTTAGTCAAAAATAGATCATCTCTCAAAAAATAAGCTCTTGTGCTCATCCCTAAATGCAGTCAAAATTATACAGGTAGATCTTATCTGGAAATAACTAAAATGGTCTGGCTATTTTGAAGTTATATTCAATAAAGATACAAAGCAGAGTTAAATCCTATTGAATAGTCGAATTCTTTAAATTGGTTGGTTTTGATTCCTGAAACCTACTTTGACCTCCATTATTTTAGCTAACATTTTTATATTTGTATCTTCGCTTTACCTCTTTTCAATTTCAAGTCTTGTAGATTGCTGTTTTGGGCTTACAATTTGATCAGTAACTGTGAGAAAAGAATGGGTTGACTTACAATTTGATCAGTAATCAATGTCTACATAGGATAACACAGATTAAAAATTGATTAATTGATGTTAAAATTCAGGACAGCCTTAATGATAAACAACAAAGTAATTATTTTAAAAGACTCATCTAAGACTTCTTGCTCGCCATAATGGGTTTATATTAAAATTTATCTGATTTAGAGAAAAATGATTGGGAATTTGTATTGCTTTGCCACCCTTAATAACTTGACTGTGTAAACTTCATTTTTAAAATAAAAAATAAATTCTGATAAGTATTGAATAATAGTTATCAGTTCTCTATGTTATTATTGCACTTGGCTTTTCATCTGATTTTGTAAGTTTATGCCAAATTGAGTAGATAACAAAAACAATCTCAAAAGATAAAATAGAGTTAGCAAATAAGATAAAGTTCCTTAAGAAAAATGAGATAATCTATTTAAAAAAATTCCTAGATAATCAAAGAATAATTAATCAAACGAGAAAAAACTTAGACTCAAGTTGTCCGAAAAGAATAATTAAGATTTGTGTTCTATCAGAAATTATTGGAGGTTGTACTTATAAGAAAAGTACCAAATAAAAGTAGATAAAAAATAACCTATTTCTTCCAGAAATTATTGGAGGTTGTACTACTAAGAGAAGTATCAAATTCTAGTAGAAGAAAGAAAATGCGCTATTTGTTCAATTTATTATTTCTTTTCTTAGATGCTGTGAAAAATACTTAAACTGTGTGCTAAAAGTAAATAAGCGAAGATATTACAGACACTATTTTGTAAATTCTCAGAAAATATTTCATTTTACTGGCTTAGTAAAATTCTGCAGAAAAACCATAAATAATAATATCCCCTCCCTTCGACAGTATTCCTCTTTCTGAAATCCCTAATGTATTTTATGTTCTATGATGATATCCTTGAGGCTATTTGCTAGAACAAATTGCGAAAAGAAATATGCTAAATTGCTATACACACATAGAATTTCAGCTTCAAAAACAAGTTGAACATGATTGAAAATATGCTACAATAACACTTTTGATGCCCAGCGGCTAAAAGAAAAAACTGATAAATTACAAAGAAAAGCCAGATAATATCAGATTCCAAGAATATGAATGAGACTTACTCATTTTATCTTGAGAGACATCTAAAAGAGGATATTATTGAGATTATTTTTCCTGCAGTTTTCATCAGTATTATTAATTGATTTCGAGTTTATCTGCGGTCATCAATGCTCTAATCTGAATTAAATAATTATTAAATTATCAAAAAAGAATCAACTAATTAACTCAGCAGCTTTAAAAAGAATGAATAACTCTTGCTTGTAAAAAGAAAATAGCCCTTCGTAGAATATGATGGATGCCTAACACTCAGTTAACAACCTAGATCGCTTGGGCTCTTTGCAGCTATTCGACTCATAAAACATGAATAAAGTCAACTCACTTTCACCTAACAAAGAACCTAGCTCAACAAATAAATGTAATAAGAATTCCATCACCCTTCTCGATATGTCCAGTAGCAAAACACTCCAACCTGACTCATCAAGAAAAAACGAACTTGTTTTTATTTCTTCCTTGACATTTCAGAACAGAAACTATTAAGAATTGAAAAGCTCAGATGTGAACTACGATAATAATATGAATCCTAATAATGACGAAGCTGAAGACGAAGAAGAAACGTATCAGCCCAGATAAAAATCCAATACTTTTGGTGAAGGCTACATCTAAACTCAAATTCCTTGGTAACAAAAGACATCTCGATTCGGATGCAATCTGAATTTGAATCTTAAAAGCCGCTATGAATGTATAATGGACAATGAAGTTGGCTCTTTGTAGAACTTTGATTCTGTGGAGGAATTACCTTCAAATGCTCACAATGGAAGAAGTGAATTCGAGAAGAGAAGATCAACACATTTTAAAACTTTCAAGCCATATTCACTAAAACTTATCACCCTCCCTTAGACTTGCAATACATTACCAAAGCCAATAGTTTCCAAAAGAATCAGATTTGAAGATAAATTCGAGGCCTTAGAGAAAATTGGTGAGGTAAATTATCAAAGAAAAAGCAGGGAGATTATTTGTTATTTTTAAGCAATTTTGATTAATAATCTGTTTAAATAAGGCTATTATTTTTCTTTTTAAACTTCTCTCTTCCTCCTTCACTTATCTCTATTACTATTAATTTTTTTTTTGCTTATTAACATTTGTTTTTTCTTCCAATCAGGGTTGTCATTCTGTTGTCCGACGTTGCTCTAAAAAAGATGAGTATCCTGTTCGAAGTTTAGCTGTTAAGATAATCGCTTACAAAGACCCTGAATATTTATTTGAAATTCTTCAAGAAGAGAGAGTGCTCAGTCTTTTAAAACATAAAAATATTGTCTAATATGACAGCTTCTACTTAGAAAAAGAAAAGAAAAAGGCCTACATCGTCTGTGAGTTTGCTAAAGGCAAGCCCCTTGCTCATTTTATCTAAACTAAAAAACAATTTGACATGCGCACTCTACGAAACTTAACTCAATAGCTTCTCAAAGGTGTAGGTTATATGCACTCGAAAGGGATAATACATCGAGATCTGTCTTACAATAACATTATTTTTGATCCAATTAATGAATAAGTGAAGATCATAGATTTTACAGTTTCTAAAGTTGTCACAATACAAAAATTACTCACAAATACAGGGACGTTACAATTTAAAGCACCCGAAATGCTCTCTGGAAAATTCTATTCTCATGCTATTGACATGTGGGCTATTGGAGTTAATTTGTTTGCTCTGATCTTTGGCTATCTTCCATTTGAAGATTCAGAGTAAACAGTTATTTCTTTCTTTAAATGCTCATTTTATCTAACCATTTCGTGTATTTGGATATTGTAGAGATTACATGAAGAATATCGTTTCAAACATTATCCACAAGAACCCATTAGAAAAAATCTAAACATCCAATGAAGTTGCTGCTTAGGATCCAGCTATTCTTCATTTTTTAGAGGGACTTCTTGAAAAGAATCCTCTCAAGAGAATGACTGCAAAAGAAGCTCTCAAGCATCCTTGGATTGTAAAATATTGATTTTTTAGACATTCCTGAAGAATTACAATTAACTCTTTTTGTTTTCATTTAGGATTAGAAAATCACTTGTGATGATTTTCGAGCAAGACGCTAGAGGCTTTTCAAGAAAGGAACAGCTTCAACAGCTGCAGAGCTCGATGAGGCTGAGAAATAGAATGAATCGTTCACTTCTCTCAACCAGTTTATGGTTAAAACTCTAGTTAACTTTCACGATGATTGAAAAAAATCAACTTTTTCTCCTCAACTTCAATAAACTATGCAATTTTGCACCTTCTTTTTTCCCTACTTTAGTGCTACTTTATCTAAACAACTACTTTGACTTTATAATTTTAATTATCAACCTTTGTACTGCATATTTACAATGTATTTTTATGTCTAACCAAAATATCTAAAACGTTTAGAACACTTTTGTTTGGCTACCATTTCAACATTATGTTTATGATTTCCAAAATTAGTAAAGAAATAGAAGGGGATTACTAAGTCTAATCGTTGGGAATTAACGATGAAATCAAAAATTAGGGAAATTCAAGGTTTTTTATTTTTTTAGAATTTTTTTATTACATGGTGAAATCCTCGATTTAATTTTTACCTTCTGTTGTTTACTGATTTCTAATTACTAATAAAATCTAAACAAATGCTGACCAGCCCTCCCACCAGATTGAGTTTTCTTCTTAGAACAAATAAACTTAAGAAGATGATTATTCTTTCCACTGATAATCGATCGCACACAGAAGTACACAAATAATGTCAAAAACATTACACTTCTTGATAATAATTTTTTGTCTTTTTTCATACTTTTAACGCAAGTAGTTGTGTAAAATACCATCTTCCTGAAGCAGTTCTAATAAAAAAACAATTATTTTTTTGTATTATAACTCAAATTGCTAATAAATGATGTAAATTACCTGTAAACTGCGATTCCACAGACATTTGAATCAGATAAGAGATTCTTCCTGTGTCCAGGTGAGTTTATCCATCCATCTACGATTGTCTGTGAGAAAAAAGTAATAAAATTTAGTTTTTCAATATTACTGCAGTATTTGTTTAATTTGGGGATACCTTTGGTATATCAGGATACCCTTCTGTGCAATAAGCAACGTTTTCATAGGCAGCACGCTATGAAAATCCAATTTATTTGACTCTATTATTAAACCCTTCATGCCCAAATGGAACTCTTCCTTCACCCATATCTT
>Ga0302271_10001827_pt1 | contig 19952 bp, 16 predicted proteins | sample III_Bog_N1_1_FD_198767 | JGI IMG/M metagenome (GOLD analysis project Ga0302271, IMG submission 198767) | Peat permafrost microbial communities from Stordalen Mire near Abisko, Sweden - III_Bog_N1_1 | ecosystem: Environmental > Terrestrial > Soil > Wetlands > Peat | place: Sweden: Abisko... | reverse complement strand
CCCCCCCTACACTTGTTTTCCTTTAATTATTAACCACTCAAAAGATAGGTAGTCCAGTGTTAAAATCCCCAATCAATCAATTTTCAAATATTCCCAAGTAATCACAATATTATCAAATCAATCTCCCGATAATTTCACCGTAACTGTCAATTATCTTCCTCTTTTCTAACTACTCTTTTTTAATTAATTAATACCGAACATATATTTTGAGATTAACTGAACACAGTAAGCAGATAATATCTACTTTATCATGAATTATTAGTTATGATTTTTATGTTCAAACTCCATTTTACAAATCAGACTCAATTAATTATTTAGATTCTTAAGTTAATTTTTTATTTACAATATTACTCTATTTATCCATTCCTGGAGCAGCATCTTCATGCGCTTTTTATGTAATTATCCCAAGTGATTACTTATCTGAAATCTCTTCTTCTTTGTCATAGGATACAAGCCAAGTATCTTTGAGAATATCTTCACAATTCGGTCTCTCTTCAGGATTTGCTGCGAGTAACTTTTAAATAAGGTTTTTAGCACCTTTATCTATGGAAGTTGGGATTTCTAAAGAATGTTTTTAAATTTTTCGATACAAATCCTTCTCGTCAGTTCCTTAAATAATGTACCAAAAAAATAGTTAATTATTTGAATAATAAACATAATATTCTTGCAAGTGTGTCATAGAAAATCGAATAATTGTTAATCAAAAACCAAAAGAACCCCTCCTCCTAAATTATTCAACTTTTTTTACCTTTAAATGGGAATTTTCCACAAATCAATATGAAAAACACAACTCCAGCTGCCCAAATATCAGATTATTATCCGTAGTACTCCTTCCTCAGCACTATCTCTGGAGACATGTAGCTTGGTGTACCACAGAATGTCTCAATCTTTCTATTTGCAGGAGAACACAGAGCAAAGCCAAAATCAATAATTTTTATATTCAGCTCCTCATCTAAAAGAATGTTTTCAAGCTTTATATCCCTATGACAGACGTTCTTCTCATGCATATATTGAATCCCCTAGATGATTTAAGTAAAAATCTTCCTAATCTTATTCATAGAAAGTTAGCTTTTTCTCTTTGTTTTTAAGAAGCTGTAAAGACTGTGACTGCCGAAAAACTCCATAACTAAGTTTAACTAAGACACCAAAAATGTTTAAGATGTGGTTTGAGAAAACTAATATAATCTTACGCTTGAAATTGTATCTACAACATGAAAGAGGCGTATAATATTTGGGTTGTTCATCTTGGAGAGAATGTTAATTTCCCTTCTGATATTCTTAAATTTATTCGGATCGGAGAGCTTGAATTTCTCATATATTTTTATTGCTACTTGGGATTGATTTCGTTTATCTACTCCTAGCTTGACAACTGCATACGATCCTTTTCCTAGTTCTTTAGTGATTTCAAATTATTCCATGGAGATTGTATTCTTCTTGAGAACTTACTCGTTAGTATTATTATTGTTTTGGTTATTATGGATACTATTACTGAGTCTTGATTTTCTATTGAATTCTGTTGCAGTAGTCTAAAATACTGGTTTGGGAGGAAAAAAAGGAGCTAAAATTGGATTTGGTGATTTCGCCATGAAAGCATTCGAAAGAGAGAATCGCCCTTTCGAAATAGACCTACTATCTGCAGTTGTAGGAAGAATTGAATTTCCTGTATCAGCTTGATTATTAAGAGTTTTATCCATCATCGGATGCTAAACATCATAATGGAATAGCTTTCTAGTCGATTAATCTTGAGTTTTTATTTTAGCATTAAAATTGTCTTCTCCTATTGTTATTGTGCTATTGACATTTCTCAAAGTGGATATTTTTCTTGCTGTTTCAGTTCCAGAAACATCAGTAGTAACATTTTAGTTATTTTCCCTTATTTTCGCATGATTGTACATGGAATTCTTTGTGCATGATAGAATATTATTCAAATTCTTGGAACTATTTCTTTTTCTATGATGAGTTCGCTTTTTTTTGGTTTCATCCTGTTTTAAAGTTGTTGAAAAAAACAGTTGAAAAATGAAGTTTATTTGATAACTTTACCTTGACAAAAATTTATTGATCTTGTGATTCGTAAGCATTGAAGTTTGATCTCTCTCTGCTTGTGGAGACATTTCCTGATTTTTAAGAGGATTCCAATTCTGAGAAACATCGAAGTTAAGGATTTGAAGTGTTTGCAAGTTTTCTTGCCACAGAAAGAAACGCGTAATGTGAATTATTCTTCTTATCGGCCTCTATTTTCCCTTGTTTTTAAGATAAAGAGCGTTGCCTTTGAGTTTGAGGTCGAAACAATCCATATGCGTGTTGTTATGGAAGTAATAGTAGGTCAGTTTTATCATCTTTAGGAGTATTCTCGTGTATTTCATGCTCTGCTTGAATTCCAGGGATATATTTGCTTGTGTCATCAAAAGTATTCCCAGTCGTTGAGAATTTAGAGACATTGTAGTGAGGTTGTTAAAAAAGAGTTTTGTGTTTGTTTTTGAGATGCAAAGTAGAAAATAACTGGGATTTATCAGATGTGTAAACCTTTTAGATTTGCTGCATCTTCGAGAGCAAGAGTCGACTTTATTTAGTACGAGGGCTAGAGTTATTAGTTGAGTTGTTAAACATCTAGTTCGGAGTTGAAAGTAAATAATTCACATTTTCTTGATTTTTATTGGAATTCAGGGAGTAATCTTGTCTTATGTTTGAAAAAGCGGAATGAAATGAATCTGGCCTTTTGTTTGAATCTAAAATATTTTAGTAAAGTCATGAAGAACAATAAATAATGAACCATTCGAAATAGTTATTGTTTTCTCTATTGAAATGGCTTTTAAATAGAGTAAGCTGATTATCAGTGTGTTGAATGAAGATTATACAAGAAATAGGAGAAGGTGAAGAGTTATCTTTGTAACTGGTTTTACGAAAATTGATAGAAGTATCACCCAAGAGAGGCTTTGATGCTTCTTTATTAGCAGAAAGATTAATATGACAACTGTAGAAACATGAAATCAAAGTTGAAATGAAGTTACATTGCATGTAAAAGTTCTGTTATGTCTTGATAGGTTGGATAAAGTTTTATTGCATAGGAGATTCTGAAGGAAAAATCACAATGTTAGAAAAGAATGAGGTAGTTTAGGGGAGGGAGGATTAAGTCTCCAAGATCAAAAAAAGGAGAGAAGTCTTTTATACTATTTTTGAGATGAAACTACTAAGCACGAGGAGTAGTCGAGACGCTCTGCGTGACTTATGGAAGTTCATCTAAAAGAAGGGTTGTTGACATTGATGGCACTGGTGCTGCAGAAGTTGTTGCCATTAATTCACTTTATGGAAATATCTATCAAGATTTCTGAAAATTATTATGTTAATTATTTCTCGTTTTTTAGCGTATTTGCGAAGCTCTTTTTTGAAAAGCAAGGGAATTTATTAATCAACTTGCAAGTTTTATGCTTCTAATATGCCAACGGCACATAATGAGATGCATTTATTTTTTGATTAATCAATGATCCTCCCTTACATTTTGAGATACGAGAGAGTAGTGAAAATAAACAGAGTATTATTTATTCTTACCATCATCACCCATCTTACAATATATCATTCAGCTGTATATTTACATCTGCTTTCAAGAATTTTAAGTGAAATCAAATAAATTACTTATTTTTAAATTATTTTTCTATTTTTTTCCAAAAATTTTTGCTTTTTAAAAAATGCTTATCATATAAAACAACAACAACAAAAAACAAACTCTTTTTAATAGAATAAACCTCCATTGATTGAACAATATTTTGCAGATCTTAAGAAGCTTAATAAATGAATGAATGCCTTTTTTAAACTCAAAACACTTTTTTAGCTTTGTTGGATTTCAAATAGCATACAACGCATTTTTTTAAAGTTAAAAGGAAATCAATTAATTCCTTAAGGAAAACATTAGCATGTGTAGTCGATTCTCTAAAAGAGATCTTATGCTTTTAAATATAAATTTAAAGCAATCTAAATTATAATTACTGTTTTGCTTTTCTAATCTAAATTAAAATTAATAAAATTTTTAATTTCCTTAATATGTGCCTCTTTTTTATAATTATGTCAGCTAAAATTGGCACATAAACTTAGAAACAATTCCTCTTAAACATAAATTCATTCATTTTGTTCCCTGTTAGCAATAATAATGATAATTTAAGCAAACTTATCTTGGATAACAACAACACAATATGGAAAATAATAATTTACTTAAAAAAACTACTTTTTCATCAAAATGAAAATGAAAATAAGTTTATCAATTTCTTGGGAATTAGTATTAGAAAATGTAGTACGAATCGAAACTTAGACTGTAGTGTTCGATGTTTTCAGCTAGATCGTTAGGGTCTTGATCTGTTAATAAGAAAAAATTATTAGAAGATTTTACTCAAAAATTTCAAGAACTAAAAAAAATGAAAAAGAGTCTAATGTTTAATATATCATTTGTTTTGTTACTCAGCTCTTTAGCCAATACTTGAATGATCTCCTTGAAGTATCTGTTGTATGTCTCCGCAATATTTGATTAGGAAATGAGCTTCTCAAGTTCTGCTCCAGGAAGCTGCAAAATAATCATATTTAGAAGATTAATAATTTTGTTTGAAAGGAGTAATTTGAAATCAACATACTTCTTTCTCTCTGCCATAGAGACTATTGGAGATGATATCAGCAAACGCTGTTGGGAAATTCTCAGAAGTCCATTTGGCTTCTTCCTATTTATGAAAGAAAGATGATATTCCAATTGTTAAAAGTGAGTAGAATAATTTATTAACCATAGCTTAGATGATGCTGGTAACAAGAATAGGCTTAAAATCATCTTATTTAACAAAATCATTATCTCTTGCAAACTTGCTGAGATTCTCAAGTTGCTAATTGCTCAGTTAGAAATGTCTTGACAGTGCGTTTGTGCTGAGAATAAGCATAAGAGCTACTAGGATTATCTTTTGCGATATCATAATGATTTGCTAAAAAGCTGGGTTGGATTTTTCTTCTTTTGATATTTTTTTTTTTAATATTATTTCGATTTTTTCGACTGATTAGGTGAAATTCTTTTCTCTCAACTTCCTTTTTTCGTTGATCTTTTCGCATTTAAATAAAGAGTTAAGGCTCCAAATTTATTAGGCTTCTCTTCCCTTCCTTCCCCCTTAACATTTAACTTTTTGCAAAAAGAAAATTAAAAATGTTTTACGTTTTCAATCTGAATTCATAAGATTATCAAAATGCTTTGTGCTTTCATAATCATAATTTTTTAAAAAATATTAGATTGATCCTTTGTGAAAATATATTGGGAATTGTATGTAGTTTAATGGATGTTTTTCTTTTTTTTGAAATATTAAATGTGTTCTAGAAGCCTGCTTATTTGACTCTTTAGAACTTGCGACAGTTGTTTAGAAAAGCGTAGATTCAATATTGGGAAAGAATAGAAAGCTTGGCGAGATCAGGAAACGAAGAAGGTGTTTGTTTTTGTGATTAGCAAAGATTAATAAATAGAAAAGTGAATTTCCGACTGTGTGTGTAGAGGAGGAAAGTGTTGGAGAGAAAAAAATAATAAAAAAAAAAGAAAGTATATACACATCCTGACGTTTTGTTTGCTAAAATTCAAAGAAGAAAAAAAAATGGAAAAATTATGGTTAAGCGGCACTGAGAAGAAATTCTACTAGAAGGTGTACAGTAAGCTCGTGGAAAGTGCCAACAAAACTCAAGCGAAGGACTTGAAAAGGCTGACAGTAACTCGAGCTGGAATCAATAGTGATCACTCGGCGATAATCATTTAGAAATCATTTGATCAAAGCTGCGATAAAAAGCATATTGATCAAACTGGATTCTTTTATCTCATGAAATACATAGCTTATCTTCAGAATGGAGGCGATCCCAATGATGATATCACAAAAATAGAGAAAGAACTCCCAAAACCTAATCTCCCGAGTGGTAGCAAGACTAATCACATAAGTTAGGAAGCTTCGTAGAGTATCAATGAAAGCAGTTTAGATAGTACATTTTAAAGCAGTGTTGAGTAAAAAAATGACACAGAAGAAGAATAGAAGAGAATCGATGAAGAACCAAAGATGATTTATGAAGAGCCAAAGCCAGTTGACGGAGGAACTAAGAATGAAGATGAATAGATTAAAAATATTGATGAAGTACCTTAAAATACGCAAAAAGAAGAAGAACCTAAGGAAAATGCTGAGGAGATAAAAGAGAAAAAAATAGAGGGAAACATCGAAATAGATATTATCAACTGCAGGGTTGAGGTTGTGAATTCAGATGAATAATAATAATAGCTTGAAGGAAGATAGAAAGATGATGGTGATGTCAAGGCAGAAGAGAAGCCAGCTGAGAAAATAGAATAAATTGAAGAAGTTTAATAGAAAATAGAAGAATAAAAAGAAGTGATTTAAAATGAATAAATCGAATAAATCAATACCACTAATGAAAATAATCCAATTCCCTAAGAATCTGAAAAGATTGAAGACAAGATTGTTGACAGCTAAAATACTAATATTTAAGAATAAAATGAAGGCATTTCAATCGAAAATTCTAGAAATCAAGAGATTTAATAAGTTGATAGTTAAAATGATAAAAACAACATAAAAACAGATGAAATAGATGATAAACAGGAAAATCTTCAAGCACAAAAAGAAGGAGGACGCAAAGAAAGTCTCGAAAAAGAAGAATAAATCTAATAGATTGATTAATAAGTTGAAGATTGTGGAAACAAATAAGAGTAATTCAAAATGATTTTAAATGTTCCTTAAAATGCTAGGGAATAGGATTTCAGGTTGCTAACTTTTGGATAAGATCCAGCTTCAGCCCTATAATTTTAGAAAATTATTTAATAAGTCAATGAAGAGCTTCAAAAACAATAAGCAAATGAGGTAGATTCCAATTAAAACAAAGATTTACCAATTTAAGATCTAAAAATGAATCCATAGAAGAAGGAATCGAAATAAAGCCAATCGTTGAGCATTGTTTCAGAGCAAATGTCTGAAGAAAACTCTAAAATACAAGAGGGAAATAATAGCAAAACAAACGAAAAATTAGAAGACGGAGAAGAAGAAAAGTAGAACTAAGAAAGTGAGATTCCTATGTTTGGTGTGAGTAAGCATGAAGGTGTTGATGGTGCTGATGTTTCTTCTTTTGATGGTGGCATTTCTTAGCTTAGTTTTATGGATTAAGGATAGAGTCATTTTTTAGAGCATAAAAATTCAGCTGAAACTAACAGCAAAAATAGCAATAAATTGGTTTTCGAAAAGAAAAAATCATCATCGAAATAATACTCCCCGAATGAAGAAGCTTCAACAGGCGATAAAATTGATGATATTCTTGGTAACCATTTCCAAAATGGAGCTCACATTAGTGCTTTGGATGACTTCAGTTCGATTGAATAAGAACAACATATTGACTAATCAGTATATGAACCATAATAAGAAAAAGTTACTTTTCCTATGAAACCTCAAAGATAACAACAATCTAATAATGGAATCAGCGCTTAGATGTTGGGATTCAATGAAGACAAGAACAAAGGTGCTCACAATAAGGAAGAGGAAGACAACGATGATAAACAATTAATGAAATCAGTCATGGAATGCAATGAATTTTCCAAAGTTGATTAGAATCAGATAAAAATAGCATTAGACATGTTCAAATCAAACCGTGAGGACTCCTATTCGCATAAAAATAAAGTTTGGAGAGAAAAACCAAGAAAGCGTGTAAAAATCGAAGGATGGCGTGAAGCATGTGATAATCTATTCATGAAGAAGCATGTACTTTATGAGATCCACACGCAATCTGATAAAGGTTAGATTTTCACTGTTGAACGACGATACAACCATTTCAGAGCACTACACAATTATTTTGAGAATTCCGTGGATTATTATGGGATTATTAAGCCATAGTTACCAAGTCCTAATAAAACAAATATTGGATCTTATCTAGGATCGACTCTAATGGATTAAGCTACTCTGGAGCAAAGGAAAATAGATTTAGAAAATTATTTGAATCTGTATCTGCAGAATGAAATTCTCAGATAAGATAAAATTCTATGCTAATTCTTGGAAGAAAAGGAGTTTATTGCACCCGAAGAAAAACCATTTTCGTACCTCGAATGGATGACAAATTTAGCTGCGAATGCATACAATACGGATTTCGCGGAGTTGAAGGAATACGTTGAAGCTGTGCTGAAAACAAACATGTAGGAATTTTTTTAATAAAGTGAAAGTGAAATTGACACAAGAGAAATTGACGAAAAAATGGAAAAAATCAATGGTATGGGGGAATTAGTTAGTAGATTAGTGGTGTTTATGAGTGAAGACATCAGGTTCGATACAGAATAAAGACTGAGTGTTGATGAATTAGAATAGAAATTCTATTCTGAAGCTGATTAAAGAGCTGATGAATAAACACAATCAGAAAATAAATCTGGAATTCAAGATACGCTCAAGAAGTTTAAAGCTGAACTCATTGATATCAAAGATTAGATTAAATAGCGAGTCGATGCGAAGGTTCAAGTACTGCAGCAATTCAGGTTCATCTAGAGCCTTATTGAATCCGCGAAAGTTGCTTAGTAGGTTCTCAAGAGAAAAATCACAGACCGGATAATTCTAAAGAAGATTAAGACGTCTAAATATAACAAACTGCACGAGCAGAATAACAATAAAAGTGATGCATCTGAAGCGTAAAGGAAGCTCAAGACGGTTAGTGATTAGTATAAATTGTCAGAATAAATCATCACTTCCATATAAAATAAACTTACAAGTGAACTAGGATCTTTTATAAACATTCAATAGGCTAATATTGCTGAGGCGTTGACTTCCTATACAACCATGCAAAAATAATCTCTAATGGTTGCAGCTAGGATAGATCCATCTGCATTTAAATTGTGACTTGAATGGTTATTGATAAAGAATCTTTGAACAACTTTAAAATAAATAAATCATTATTATTTTACTATTATTTTAAATCAAAAACTGTCTTCAATAAATCGGTAGAAAGTTATCATAAATTACTTTAAAATTTACTTCTCATTTACTTGATTCTGCATGGCTTATTTACGATATTTAGATTAAAAATAAAGTGAAGTTTTTTATTCCTTTTTTGTTTTGGGTAATTTTAAGAAAAAACATAGTCACCTCCATTCCTCGGTAATAAAAAGGTTTATTAAAAATCCAAGAAACACATTTCTCTCTTATTACCTAAATTGTGTCAATGCTTTTCAATATTTCTTCAATCAAAAACATCAAAATAATCCCAAAAAAAAAGAAACTTGTTTAGGAAACAAAAAAAGTCATAAGACTTTCACAGGATTTAAGATAGCTCCTAAAATGAGTCTCCTTATGAAGGCTCGTGCCAAGAAAAAAGAACGAGAAACTATTCTAAAGAGTAACACTGAGTTACATCTTGATTTCGATGAGTAAGAAATGAAACTGGGCGCTTTGAAAGATATGCTATCTAATGCAGATGTTGAAAATGAAGATTCAATTGGTTCTCGCTATTACTCTGAGGTTCCAAGTTAACAGGAAGAAAAGAACCAAGAAAGTGAGGAAGAAGAAGAGACTGATGAAGCGTTAAAGAAGAAGGAGAAAGATTATCTAGAAGCTATAATCAGATAATCGAAAGTAAGAGAAAAAGAGAAAAAAGCACTTGCAAAGGGTAAGCTCTAATAGCAGCAAGAAGAGGAGTTCAAGAGTAAACAAGGCATCTTAGGATGGATGAAATCATCGTAAACTGATCTCAAAGCGCTTGAAGAAAACGAAGGACCAGTTAGACTTTCTAATAATGATATTATTAGTGATTAGAATCTCTAATAAGTAGACCATCTATCATCCAGATAAATACTCAATAATGCTCAGTTATGTAAAACTCAAGAAAGAGGGAGAAAAAATGATGGTTTTACAGTGAAATAATTGAATTATTCAATCAGTTTCAATTTTCAATTTTCTAACAAAACACAACAATTAAAGAGAATTTTATTTATTTTTCAGAGAAAACCAACCTCAACAGCAATCCGTTAAGTATCTAGGCTAGCTCCGATAGACTCAAGGATCTTCTTTCCCAACCTTGCGAAAAGCGAAACACGATAACCTGCGAAAACATTGCAAATGAAATGAAGAAGGTGAAGTTCCTCCAGAAATACAAGGAAATGCCTGGTTTTCTAGAGATTTGCAAGCATCTCTACATAAAAATATTTGAGAAAAAGCAATTCGTCTTCAAACAAGGATAAATCGGTGATGCTTTCTACATCATCTTGCAAGGATCTGTGACAATCTACATCGACGAGCCCACCGAATACAAGAGTTTCATGCAGCTTGTAAAACAAAATTTTATTCATAAAAAATACATAAATATCCATTGTTTCCTTCTTGAATTTCTTCAAAATACTCTAACAATCACATGAATACTTGCTTATTCTGCCCTTTGACTCTTCTTATTCCTCAAGAGAGAAGTAGCTAAATTAGAATAAGGAGACTCTTTTGGTGAGATCGCTTTGGTTTATGATTCTTAACGCACTGCAACGATTATCTCAAATGAACGTACTTTCTTAATCGTCCTGGAGAAAACAGTCTTTTAAACTTACATCAAGGTACGTCATTAACCACTCCAAAGCTGGAAATTGTCATGCTGGAACCATACATAATTGTTTTGATCTTTATTTACAAGGAAATGAAAAACGACCATTTAGCCAAATAAGTGGAGTTCATGGAGTGTATTGATTTCTGCCGCAGGTTAAAAAAATCCTAAATCATCGAGCTAACGACGAAATTGTAGACAAAATTATTTACTTCCAACGAAATCATAGGTCATGAAGGGGAAACACTTCCTCACATTATCTTCATTAAATGTGGAAGAGCTAAGATTTTTAGATCAATACAATTTCGAACAAATAAATATCTCAAAGAGAAACTCAAAGGAGACATTAAAGATCCATCGCTAGAAGACATTGATAATCATAGATTTGTCACAGAAATGGTTGAAATCGATGAGATTAGTAACACAAAAATGAATAGTTTCGTTTGATTTAAAAAAATAATATCCATTTTTTTTTGACTTTCTTACGATTCAAGGTGACTACAGTGTTATCGGTGACTACTCTTTATTATACAGCATACCATTAGATGTGACTATCGTAACAATGATCCCAACTGAAGTGTACTATATTAGTTCATATGATCTAATCAAAATCGTCCCGCCTGATATTCTTGAGAAACATCGTAAAATGATGAAGAAATATCCTAACAATCTCGAAATCAGGTAGATGTATTGGGAGAAAAGAGAATGGGAATCATTTCAAAAAAATGTTATTAAAAATATCCAAATCGAAAAGAATAATCTTAAAGGATTTGAGAAATTACTCAAGTAGCCTCCACTTAAATTCGCTACGATTAACACCCCGATCAGTCTAATGGACATACAGTCCTCTGATAATTCAGTGTACATTGATCTCTTGAGTTAAAGAGTCCCTCGAGGACTGTAGACGAAAAAGAATGTTGCTGGTTTGCAGCCTATTTATCTTTCGATTGCTTCACCGAACACTTCAACTGCAGAGAGTCTCTGGTAGCAGCTTGATTTGAATGAAGATGTCAATAATTTTACTTCTGAACATGAGAAAAAGAGGACATTATATAAATAGAATAAGCTCAATAGGTTTGGGAGAATATCCTTACCTAATTTCCCTATTTCTGCTAAATCATAAGGAAACAGTATAAAACAGTGAGATAAAATGAAAAAAAAATTTGTTTTAGATTTCAATAAATATCACACTCTTTCATGTAGCAGTCTAGCTATTTCTGAAAGAATAATCTGCAATATGTATTGATCTATTTATTTAAAGATTATAGTGTTCATTGAGGGGGAGGGGGGGAGAGTGGAGTTCAAAGTACCTCCTTTCATCAATAATAAGCTAAAAAGAAAAATCTTCTCAAATTCCAAATCAAAAAAGTTATTAAATATGCTCTCATTCATTTGAGAAATAATTCCTAAAGATTTATTAAAAAAGGAAATCGTATGCTTATTCCTTCAAAATCTAGTTTTATCTAAAGAAAAACAAGTGATGTCTTGAAGAAAGATATTTCGTTTATCAAATACTGACCTTAAAAAATACTTAGACTACTGTTTTTTCCTTAATAATTTTAAAAAAATAAGTTTAATCAAAGTAAATGTTTACTTCATATCATTCAAATCATAACATTCAATCAAAAACAAATATCAAAAAGTATCATAGATACTATTCTATTTATCTTAACCAGCCTAGATTCAACGGAAATTACAGCTACTAATAGTTAGAATATAAAAAAAGAAGGTGTTAATAGAGAAGCAAATAAAAAAGAAATTGTAATTAAGAATAACGTGAATATCAATAATCTAATAGAAAAGTTGAGAATGATTCTTTTTTAAATAGGCCTGCTATTCCAGATTTTAAAAGGAAAAGTTTTAATAGTTTGGTAGCTTAATTTGTGCTTTTAGGAACAATCGAAGTGTCTTTTGGTTTTGCTCAATGAAAATACCATTTCCCCAAAGGATTAACACATTCAGATAAATTACAAAAAAGAGGATGGCAAAAATCTCCAAGAACTCAGATTAGTTCATTATTTTAAATCGCAAAATTGAAACAAAATTGAGAAAAATATGTTGTAAATCAAGTCAGCCTGGTTGGTTGAGTAAATAACCAAAATAGAAATGTTAAGTTTCTCTGTGGGGGAAACTGATTTTAGATATTGATTTGAATACTAGATTGAAATTGCAGAGGATAAATAATTAGATACGTAAGGTTCATCCTGAGATTAAAAACATCCGTAATAGATAGAAACAGAGAAGGAGCTTAGAAATTCAAATTTAAAAGTCAGTTACTGCCAAACGATCAGCGAATCAAACCAAATGAAGAACCATCGATGCTTTATCCAATGATTGTTTAATAGCAAGTTCTATTGGTTTAAATACCATTTTGACTTAAAATCCTATCATATTTTTAGTAAAAAATGCTTCAAATACCTTGTTGTGAAGGGTAAATTCTTGCATTACCTTTCAAAATTATTTAATAATTTCCAGATGCATGACTTGGCATCAGTAATCAGGTGAATTAGACTTATTGAATCGTTTATTTCTAGTAAATTTATACCCAAAGGAATAGTGAAAAGTTTCATCTGGCCTAATCTATGGCTTTTATCACAGTTTTCCTCCTCCCCAGGTAAAATGTGACGTTAAACATAACTTCAGAAGATTGTATAATTTGTTGTAGTTTCACTTGAAAATCCCGTCATATTAACTAAGCAAGTCCTTAACTGATTTTTAGTGAGATTGCTAAGAATAGCGTTTCAAGGGGTTTAAGCAATATTTTAGGAGTAAATTATGACTTCAATAAAGAAGATTCATGCAAATATTGAGAACCAGCAATGTGGAAGGCTTGTGATTCAACATAATTTCAGTTTGAAATGAACAAAATGAAGAAATGCTATGCAATACAAGAAAGAAACCTTAGCTTTGGCATATGCAGCCCAACAAAGAAAGTTAGCATTTGCAATTGTATATCTTCTATTTAATAAAAGAATGAAGTATTTCAAGAGATAATTTCAGAAGAACATAGCTTTTTTTGAATTTATGTCAAACAGGGTCATTGTTACACTCTTCAAAAACAAGAAGTGTAAACAGAAAAGAGAGAGATAAAGAGAGTATTTTCTTAATTCAATAAGGACTAAAAGGGGGATGGATACTTCGGACGAAATCAATTAGAACAAATCAACAAAACAATCAATAAATCTACGAATCAACTAGAAACAAAAAAAAGATTAAAATGAGCACACATTCCAACAGAAACACTGCTACTCAACAACAATTCAAACTCAATGTTATATCTCTCACAGACAGACTCAAGAATCTCGAACAATACATCTCCAGAGTCGCCAACATTGCTTTTCCTACTCCCTCTCCATCCTAACAACAACCAACTTTGGAAGAAATATCTGACAACAACAAAACCCTTTTCTAAGACGTTCTCGCTATCATTTAACTTAAACATAAACTCCCTTAATTCAACTCTGTCCTGTCAATCATAACCAAAATGATTGCCGAATTTGAGGAAATCTCTGGACACTACTAGAATCTCTACTAAGAATACAGAAAGATTGTTAGTAAATTCACCGTGAACAAGGAGATATTCCATTAGTTTAAGTTCTTATTTTAACTCACACACAAGTACTTCATCGAGTACACCAACTGCCTCCCTCTTATCCAGAAAGCTGCTGCGTGAAGAGGTCTCAATTTTCTGCAAGGATCTTTTCTTTTAAAATATTTTTCTCTCTCACTTGTCTTATTTCTCTCACTCTGTCTCTTTTCCCAGTATTATATTTAATTCACTTACAATTCACTCCTACTTTCACTTGTGCTACCTTACTTGTTATCCATCGTATTAAATGTCTTATTTACTTAAGCTTTCTCATTTCTATATTATGATTCAAATCATATTTATAAATTCTTTAAAATATCTTAATAAAGATAAAATAAATAATCAGCCTATTTTTCATGAAGATTTAAATATATTTGAGGGACTTCATTTATTGGGGAGTACAACGAATAAACAAGAAAAACATAATGAAAATTAAGAAACCCAGCAATTCAAAATAGAATTCATTCTTTGCTGTTTTCCTTTTCTTTTGTTTTCTCTTCTTCATCTTATTAGAATTAGATTTCTTCTTCTTCTTTCTCTTCTCTCAGTTCTTGCTTCTCAAACTTGTGTGTCCTTTTTACCAAAGAGAATAAACATAATATTAATTAACTATTTTAAAACATTAATTTTCTCCCCATACTAATAGACATTGAATGGCTTCTTTGGTCCCCAGTTATCTGTTGGATTTGGGTAGAACACTGTTCGTGGAGCCTTAACTTCAAGGTAGCTAGGATTTTCAAACTTTCCAGCAATTTTTTCTTTCTCCATATTCGAGAAATTTCTGAATATTGGAACGAATCTTTATGGCTTTCTAAGAGCTCTTTCTTGGGCTGGGTTTATTTCCTTTTTAGTCTCTTCTTATGGTTTTTCCTAGTTTTCGCTTTCACCGAGGACTTTAGTTTGATTTTTTTAGATTTTATCACAAGTAAATTTCCATCCTTTCAGAGTATCAAATATAACACTCATTGGCGCATTTGTCTTGTAGATATCTTTCTCAAAGACAGATCGGAATATGTGATAGCCTCCCCTTGCGAGCGGACGTCTAGTAAAAACATTTTTAGAGTTAAATGGCTTAAATTTAGTCTGTAAATTTTTTATAATTCTAATACTTAATGGTTTCAAAGGAAGGGAAGCGATTTGCCTTAAAGAATCCATTGATCTCCTTAATGCTGAACCCAAGGATTTGACTGTTATGCAGATGAGTTTTCTCTTCAAGAATGGTGTCAATATAAGATTTGAGTTTTTCAACTGATTGTATTTTCATTGCTTTGTTTTTGCTAAAAATGTGTTCTCCTTCAGAAGCATGTAGTTTATTAGCTATTTTTGATAGGAAAGCATTGTCTCCAAGCTCTCCATTCCAAATCGGGCCATCTAAGGGAAATAATAACAAAATATTAATATCCTTAAGATTATTTTGCTAAGGAAGAAATGTAGATTTTTGTGAATTTCTATTTATTATTGGACACTTTTTCTAAAAGTAAATTCCTACTTATTTTCCATGGCGAATCACATTCTGGACATCTCGAAGGAGCTCTAAAAGAATTCATTTATAAAACTTCTTGCTTTTCTGGGTCCTCTGAGTTAACCTTAATTGATGCAATTCTGTGAACATAATAATTTGGGCATTCGGTGCATTGGTAGACCTGCAATTCAAAAAATTACATATTCAAATTAATTTGTTCATCTTGAAAATCTTGAAGCATTATTTTTATATTTCTTATTATATCCTTACAAGACTCTTTTTTTCGAGTGCATGCTATGCTTGAATTCCGCTGTGTTTGACTCTAAAAAAGACTTTAATGTAGAAATCACTTTTGAAAGTCAGAATAGGCTCTATCGATAAATTGAATTGTGCTGCAGCATTTAAAATAGATGCATAGATGATGCGGCTTGCATTCTAACAAAAACAAATGAATTAGGAAGTTTATCACTTGCAAATAGCTATTTCTTCTATTGCAAAAATGATTTTACTTCATTGAGTGAGCTCATTTTACTTCTGACGATGTTATACTAACTGAAACACTTTACGATATTAGGGCCACATAGACAACTCATGTCTGTGAATATTGCACTGATTACACCTCCATTCTTAACGAGTCTCAGAGCAGTACGAATGTTTCCAATGGATGATCCAAACGAATCGATATCAATGAAATCGTACAGCTCAGGTTTATCTGAAGAAAGGTTACTTGCTAGCTTTTCAAGATAAAACGCTTCGACATGCTTATTCACAACTGCTTTTGCGCAAAGAAAAAACATGAATTGTTTGTTGCAATTTTGGATAAAAAATGGCAAAAGTTAATTGCAGAACGTTTTCAAAAACAATAATGCTTGCCTTTGACTTTATCAATAGAGATCTTGTTATATTGCGCCATGAGCTTAAAGTAATCAGGGAAGTTCTTGGATTTATCGACAGTTGTGAGTTGCTGTATGTACGATTCATCGATTTCACCTGCAAATCGCAATGCTTTCACTCCTGATTCTGCGTTCCCAATTAGGATATTTCCTCCCTTGAACGAACTGCCTCCTGGATTTTAAATATCAGTGTTAATATCAAATCCATATTTATCATAAAAATATTCTTAGAATTTCGAATATCTGTACCTTCTCTGGCTAATTGATCTAGATGCTCGTTCGCTATGAGAAGTGTTAGATCTCTCTCAACAAGCAGAACGCAATTGTAAAACACGTGAAAGTGATTTCCGCCATCCTTAAAATGCTGGTCTTTTTTGACAACTTCACCTTTATCTTTATCATAGCTATCCAAGATCATTTTAACTTTCCCATCGAGCACTTCAGAAAGAGATGTTTCGCCTGAAATCCTAAACTGCTCCACAAGCACTGGGCCTTCTGCTCCAAGTTTCTGCTTGACTTCTTCGAAGCTGGTTGGTCGAATATTACCATCCATGCTCATAAAGCTCTTAGGTTTGTTGCTAGCTGCGTAGTTTAGGTGCAACTAGAGTCTAAGTAGCTGCTAAGAAATGAATCTTTTGGCGATCATTTTTGCTGTTAATAAAAATTAGGTAAAAGTATCAAATATCCAAATGTATATTTTTGTAAGTCTTTTAGTCTTGCAAAGAGAGATTGATTTACTTAGGATGATTAAAGTTCCCTAAAATATCTTTAGAGACTATATTTGAAGAATATTCTTTTTTGATAATAAAGCTAATAACTAAAATGAGAGGGAGATACAATTCAAAGGCTAGTTTGAAGGAATGAGAGAAGAAGAATTGAAAAATATTTTAGAAAGGAAAAAAAGAAAATATTAGATAAATATTTCTTTATTGTTAAAACAAATGGAGGGAAAGTGATATTAAAAGTTATTTGATAATATGGATTTAGAATTGTTTTGTTGCTGCTTATTTTGTGGCTTTAATAGATCCAGCAATGTAATTTTTAAAAAAATCAGAGTAAGGTTACGAGTGGAGGATAATAAGCCAGACAATAGAGATTTTTCAGCTATTAAATTGAGATACACAATTGAGAATTATTTTTATTAAAATTGAGTTTTGTTATTGATTTTAAGCAAAGGAAACACTTACATAAAATATCCCCAACGAATATAAAAGAATTTCGTATTTTTTGTAATTTTGGTGTTCGTTCAGGCAGAAGCTTCACTTACTGTTTCAGCAGGGATGCTTGTTTCACTGAAAACGCTCTCGTAGGCTTCGGTGAATGCTCTCTTAGCTCCAAAGGATAATGTATCCATTTCTTGGTCACCAGTTGGGATAATTGGATTTTCGATCTATTCAACAACGGAAGCCTTACCTTCAGCGATACCTTGCTAAATCATTTTTTCAATCTATTTAGCATTGAAATTGAAGGGATAGTTAGCGTTGGGGAGCTTTTTAGCAGGCTGGATGATGTGACGCCAGTTAACTGTGGGGTAGTAATCCTTGCCTTCAACGAGATTTCTTCTTGATTTAAGATAGCTTCTGACATTGGCAGCGATGAGACTAACCTTGATGGGGTGCATGTCCAAGGGGATGTCGTGGTATTTCAGATGTTTGTTGGTGATCAGGATAACATCAATGGTGATTTGAGATGGGTCATCGACGATTTCTAAGCATTTTTCGATGGCACCACCAACGTCGATAGATCTAATAATTCCACCGTCCATATAGGTATTGCCTTGGAAGGTTTAGTAGGGGAATAAGGCAGGGACAGCGGAAGAAGCCATAAGAGCCTAGACGATATCAGGAATATCGAGGGACTCATCGAATCTGGTGAAACTACCGTTGTTGGCGTTAGCTGCACCGATGGAGAGCTTACGTGCTTGAGGTCTAGTAATCTTGCTGGTAAGGAAGGCTCTGAGAGGATCAGTCTTGTAGAGAGATTCTTCAAAGACAATACCTTGGACGATACCACCGAGCCAATTCTTGTAAACATCTTACTTTTTAATGTTTCTCCAGAGATCAACGACCCAAGCAGCCATTTCGACTGTTTCTTCCTTAGGGAATTAGCCGAGACCAGCAGCAGTCAGGGCACCGACAGACACACCAACGAAGACATCCCAGTAGATTTCCTCAATTTTTCCAAGGGATTAATATTACTCAACGAGACCTTAGATAACACCAGCTTCATAAGCGCCGAGATCACCGCCAGCTTCAAGGACGAGTGCCTTGCAGGTAGATTGAGTACCTGCATGAGCAAGTGAAGCACATGCCAAGAGAATAAAGGCAAATGAAAGTAACTTCGACATGTGGTTTATTATTGTTTTTTTTTATTTTTTCTTATTAAGTTTTCAAGAATAAATCATATATATATTTTTGGGTTGTATCCTTAAGAGATGAAGAGCAGATTTTCGATATGAAAAGTTGTAATTTTCTCCACACACGCAAAGTACTTTATTTAACTTAATAAATACTCTGATTAAAAATTCGTTGATAGATTAGCAACTTCCCCTTTCAAATCGACGAAGATTTGTGCCTAGGAACCTGCAAACAAAAGAGTTTAATTAACGCAATGCTCGATTGTGAAATCTGCAGCTCCAAAGTGCGTAGATGAATAAATTAAAAATCACAAACTAACCATCAAAATAATCTCCACAGGGAGATCTGTTATTTTCTTTTATTAACTTAAATTCAATAGATCTTTGAAATTGACAAATACTTATAAGTCTTTTATTCTTTCTTTAGAAAGTTCATCTCTTTGAATGATCTTTCAAATAGTTTGGCTGGATGATTTTGAAAATAAAGAATTAGCATATGAGTTTATGTGTAACCCCATAATTCTATCTCAACAAGCACTTACATACAAACCAGAAGAAAATTGTTTGTGTAATGAGAGAGAATAAAAAAGGACATTGAATAATTTCAGTAAAGTGATATTAAAAGAGTAAATGAAAATTTAACATATTTTGAAAATTAAACAATTAAACTAGCTAAAATTAGTTTATTCCATTTTTAGTAGGTGTATTTTCATTCAATTTTGGAGTAGTATTTGTGTTTAAGTTAATAGGTTGAGAGGAATTATGTGATAAAGCATATTAGAAGAGTATTTTTTTTTTAAACACAACTCAAGCACAGAACTACTTTTGAAATCCAATAATGAATCTAAAATTTTACAAGATACAAAGAAGTGAGCAACCCATCCTAATGAAGGAAGGTTCTTAAAGAAAAGAAGGGAACTCAAAAAAAGTTCATTTTTGTTCTCAAATATATCGAATAATCTGGGAGAAACACAAATTCATCAGTGATCGATTATTGAATAGAATCAACAAAATTGTCTGAAACATCAAGCATAATAGTCATGAGTACAGTTTGTAATAATTCTAATTCCAGAATGATTACAAGTAGTGATGGGAATG
>Ga0302271_10001826_pt1 | contig 19957 bp, 6 predicted proteins | sample III_Bog_N1_1_FD_198767 | JGI IMG/M metagenome (GOLD analysis project Ga0302271, IMG submission 198767) | Peat permafrost microbial communities from Stordalen Mire near Abisko, Sweden - III_Bog_N1_1 | ecosystem: Environmental > Terrestrial > Soil > Wetlands > Peat | place: Sweden: Abisko... | reverse complement strand
AAATAGGGTGTAAATTAATTAATTTCTTAGTTTTTAGATAAATGTTTAGTAGATATTTCTAATTCTCAAGGATGAAATAAAAACCCAAGAAAACCTTAGGATTCTAGCTTTAAAATACATCAAACAAAGAAATTATCGAATTACTTAATAAATCTTAAAAAAAAACCAACAATATACAAAAAATCAAATTGTTCAACAAGGCATACTTCAGCTAAAAAACATATTTAAAATATGAACACTTTAACAACTACTTCCTTCTTTTATCGTTGCTTGATAGACATTGAAAACAATCATTTTTTGTTTTTCAAATTATTTTTATTCTGCAAGAAGTTTTTCGAGCTCATAGACTAAGGAACGATTTCCGACAAATCTCTTGCATCTAACTTGCCAAATTTAGAAGATCGCTGCTTATTTTTAGGAGAAACGTTAGTTTGACTATTCTGATTGCTGTCTGAAAAAGAATCAAGGGAATTTTTAGATTGTCCTTGAATCACAGGAGATCTTAGTGAAATTTACTTTGGTCTTATTAAAGGGGACATAATTTCTTCTTAGCCTCCTTATTATTACTCTTCATTCACAAAGGAATTCCGTTGCTTGAGTTTGATTGATTTTACACCATTAGAAGAAGTTCGTTTCTCAAGAATAGTTTAAGAAAAGCTATCAAGATTTTAAACTCGAGCCTACTGGATTTTAGAGTTAGAAGAATTAGGTGAGAGTCCATTTAATCTTGGTGATCCACTTAATGATTCATCAACGAAGCTGCCTCTTTGGTAAAACACCTTATTGGTGCCTAGATATTTTATTGGGAGAGAATCTTTCCTCTCTAACTTCGATTGGAACATAGTAGGTTGTTGAATACTAGGCAAAGAAGATTCCTAAGGTGTGCTGAGGTTTTCGTGAGCTAAATAGTGGAACCGTGTATCTTCAGCTGAGAGATTTAATTGGTTTTATTTGGACTTAGCGAAATAATTATCTGAATGCTGGAATAGCTGAGTGAATTATTCTTCAAGTTAGATGTATTAATCGTATTGTTTTCTACGAAAATAGCTGAGGAATCCTTTTTTGATGACTTTATTAGCTTTTTCGTTAGTGTTCAGAGCAGCTGCTGGGATTTTTAGAGGCGCTGGCATAAAATTGTTGTTGAAAGTAGGGTTGGTTGCTCTCCCCGGAGGTGATTGAGGTTTACCTGATCCTTCATAAGGTAAATTTGGTGCTGGATTTGCTGTTAGAGGAAAAACAAATAACAAGAAAAGTGAGGAAAAATGAATTTTCGAAAAGAAAAAGAAACCTTTACTCTTATAAGCAAGTTCACCTTCGAGGATCAATTACTGTTGAAGTTCTTAATTTCTTCGTTCTATGGCATTTGATTTGGCCTTCTTAAAATCTAGCTAATAATGCACGATTGTCTTTAATTGATCAGCAAATTCTTTTTTATCTTAATCTTCATATTAGTGCATTTTCTTTGAAGGAGGGCTTTAAGATCGAGCCTGCGATTTAAGTAGTTTTCCACCTGAAGAATTCAGATTTTTCAATACTATTCCATTTCCAGAAACAGCTTTATTATTATTGCTTTTTTAGACAGTTTCATTCATTGGAGTTGTGTCATTCAATAGTGATTTTTTGGTTGCCTTGTTTTCACCATTGATCTCCTCTTCTGGAATTGGTTTCTTTGAAAATGCTTGCAAAGTCTTATTTAATCTTAAAATAGCCTTCAATTTCTATTGTAAATGCAACCCTGAATGTTCTTAAGTACACGAAGGTGAATTGCTCCCTTATTCTAACCCAGCAGATTTCATCTACTAAGACTATCCATCTTACTCATTTTCTTGAATCACCTCATTATTCTTAGCATAATCTGGATTGTTTAGATTATTTCCATTATTCGTTGCATGTCTGTCAGAACTATTCTAATTATGCCCATCTTATCGTTTCTTTTTTTATGTTTTTTTGAGCTCTTCTTCTAATAATCTTTATTCTTCTTAAATTCGCCGTTTTTCCTGATTCTCCAAAACTGACAACTCCACCTTAACATTATCTCTCAAATCGTTGAAAACAGCATACTCCTCAGCAAGATTAATCACAGAAGGACTATATTAATAATGAAGCATGTAGATTTACTCTTTCACGAGATCTTAAATATTCACAATCGAAGGTTTCTTTTTCATGACATAATCTTTTTCTATCGTCAGCAGGGACTCCTTCGCTTCTGCTTTATAAAACCCCCTTTGCTGATCTAACTTTTTAACTTGTGCCTTTGTGTAAATTTGAAGAGGCAGGACTTATTATTCTCCGTCAGTTTTCTAATTTTACCCATATGTAAAATCTGTGTACCTAAGTGCTTTTTCTTTGACAGCCACTGGAAATAACCTATTTCTTTGTTCTTATTGCGATTTTCTGGCAAGGGAATCTCTAGCGTAGCTGCTAAGATTATTTTTAGAATTCAGGCCACCCCCAAGAGAAGAACCTGTTCCTTCTAAGTTATGTGGATTCCTTGTAGGTAGAAGGAGGGTTGAGCTAAGTTGTTATGAGAGAGAATTGATTTATTTAATAATGCTGATAGCAATGTTGATGCGTTCAAAGACATATTCTATTAGCTATTTTGCAGCTTTATCAACGAGACTAGGAAACGATGCAAACATCTCTAAAATTGCCATCTCCTCCAGTTCTTTTTTGTCTGCTTCTCTATTTTTCACGTATTCATCTTATTTGTTATTTTTATTGTTAATTTGTTCTTCTTGAATGGGCGTGTTTGCCTGTAACTATTTCTGTTTTGTAGAATTTTTGTTTAAATACAACTGCTATTGCGATTAGATATATTGTCTACGAGACTGCTAAAACGGATGGGAGGAATCAGGATACAATCGATTAAACGATTCTGATTTCGAGAGTGTATTGTAGATCCCAAGCGAATATTCCACAATATCAGTTTTAGTGCAGTATCTCAGTAAATGAAATCCAAATTTGAATTCTCTAATAAAAATGGTTTACATCGCTGGTGCGAAAGGAAAGAAAAATTTCAGCAGCGCTGTAAGACTAGTATACAGATGAGCTGGCTGACAGAGAACTTCCGCGAGAGTTTGTCTTTACATCAAATCAAGTTTGAGTGAATCCGATGAAGCCATTTCGTTTTTGAGTCTCTCAATATCTTTGAAAAACAGAGCATTTGATTTTTCATTGATAGACTGTTAAACTTAGTTTGCTTTTGTTAGGAGATCTTCAATGCAAGTTTCTGCGTAGGACAGTGCTGGGATATTTTTTGTTGGTAATCTGTCAAGAAGATTTGAAAGAAACCTAACGAGCTTAAAGTGAATTGTTTTTAAGTGTTGCTGATCGAAAGAGAGAATAGCTTGTAGTTTATCCAGAGAGTAGACCTAATGCGTTCTCTCGAATTTATAGATTTCATCTTTTTTAAGCTGTTATCGTTCTATCATTTTCTTACGGTATTCTATGACATCGTTTAAGCTATCTACATCGAATGGCTCATTGGGATTCAAATTAATCGGCTAATTACAGGTATTTACTTGTTTTTAGTCTTCGGAATCATTATCATCATTTTCAGTTATTTCTCCTTCTACTTCCTTTGCTTTGCGAAACAAAGATACCTCAGATGTATCAATAGGAACAGCTTCGAGTTCTTTTAATTCTTTTAGCCGATCATCTCGAAGCTAGCGCATGACTGTTTGCTTTATTTGCCAATCTCCCAAGCGAATCTGCAAAAGTTTGTGCTTTTTCACAAGCTTGTCGAAGAATCCACTGGTATTTTCTTTTATTGAGTCTAAGAATGCCATGATTCTTTCATGTTAAAGTTCACCTTCTTTTGATGCTTCTTTAGGATACTTTTGCTTCAAAGGCTTCTCCTCAATTGAAGGTAGCATGGATGGTTCAAATTTTAGGTTTTAAGGTGCATTTAATATGCTAGATTCTCTTTGAAAAGCATAAGAAAAATTTGAGTTTTGTTTTAAAAAATATGCTAAAAATGCATGAATAAAAAATGAAAATAATTTGTTACATAATATTTGGTACTTAATTTGGCTGATTCGCACTTGCTGCGAACAACGAAGGACTGACCGCATCGATGGTGTGCGCAAGAGTTGAAGACATGTGGAATCCCTGCTGATTCGCCATGAAAGATGATTGATTTAGATCTTGCATTTAGCTTTAGCTTGAAAACAATTGCTATTTTCCCTATTATTACTATGTCTACTATTCTTCTGTTTGCTATTTTGATTATTTCTCCAGGAGCAGCTGTTCATCGTGTTCTTCATCATTCTACGATTCAGGAACAATAGGATCACTTTTCTCAGAACGAATGTTACTTTCACCATCTTTTCTCATGTCAACTTTGAATCCATTCAGTTCTTTCTTGTCTTCTTTTCCTTAAGTTAAGTTATTTTTCTCTTTAACTTTGACTTCCTCTTTGCCATTATAAACAGTATTATCCTCTTGCACTTCAATTTATTCATTCTAACCATTTGAATGTTCTTCATTAATTGTTTCATTTTTTAAATCTTTCTGCTAAATATCTTCATTCCTTTTAAATATTTCAAAACAAATAACCCAAATTTCAATCATTAGCATCCATAATCTTTGTTTTCTTACAATGAAGAATCAGTAACATCTATGAGATCTAGGAATTCTTTCACTGCAATAAGCTGATTTATTTTATCGACTAGATTCATTTGCGTCGCTTGTTTTGCTTTCTATCTCTATTTATGTAAATGTTGCTTTTAGAGCACTTCCAGCTATTTATTCTACTATCTCAAAATCGCGGTGACTTATTATTCTCTGGAAGTAAATTTCTCAAACTATTTGATAATATCCAGCAGATCCTTCTCCATTTCGAGTTAGACTATTTCCTTTTAGCGCAGAGCTTAGGAATTCTTATTATCTTTCTCATGTATCTCGCAGGTTAATTATTCCTATTTGAATTTAACTAACTTTTTCTAGAGCTTAACTTTGTTTACTTCGCTTTCTAAGAACCCACTGCGCTTTTCCACTGTGTCTTCTATTTACTCGAGAGCGTACATTTTTTTCTTTAGAGACAAAATTGTAGATTAAGTGCGCTTTTCCATGAATTTCAGAGACTACAAGTCAAATTGAGCTTCCATTTACTTTTATAGTTTAGCTGCCAATAATTCCTAAAGCTCAGTTAAACCATTCTTCATCTCTGAAATCATTGTTTCAGAAGGACAAGAAGATAATTATTTTTCCCAATTCATTTAACTGCTTCCATACATCTTAGAATCTGATTTATCCTTTGTATCCCTATATTATTTAAAAAACCCTTAACCAGAAACATCTCCATCGTCTTCTTCTCGTTCATAGTGTTCTTCTTCATCATCTCTATCTTCTTAATCTCCTTCATCTTCTTCTTTGATTTACCTTGTCCCTGATAGATCCTCATTATCCAGACAGTTAAAAGAACAAAACTTAGGTGAACATTTTTCTAGCGGAATCGATGAGATTGTCTTCAATTTAATGAATTTTCTCATTTTATTCTTGTTTTGACTGCTCAAATCGTTCAGCAACTGATGCAAGCCGTGATTCGGTGGAAATTATTGCATTCTTTTCTTCTCAAAATCATCGAATCTTATGGCTCGCATGAAATTTCTAATTTTTTCAGCATTGCTGTAATTACTTTAACCAATGTTCTTCGCCTCGTCCTTCATAACGGCTTATCCATCAGCCCAGTCAAGCACGAAATCATCTTTTTTTAAGCCCATCCGCTGGGAATTTTGTTGATTACTTTCTTTTTCTTCAGGATTATCTTTAGCTTCTTCTTATTTGTCTGCTGTTTTGAGACCAGCATTTTTGAGTCCTTCAGCATCTGTCATTTAAGTTTTTCACTTGTTTTATCTTGTTTTGTTTAATAACTCTATAAGTCTACTCCTACCTTGCTACCTTGGAAAAACGACCTACGGGAAATAAGAGAATCTTCTCATTTGATTTGGATTTACTATTTTTAAAACTACTAAAAAAAACAATGAATTCATTCAAAAGGGCAACACAAAAAAGAGCAATCAGTCTTTCAGCTCTTTCATTAAAGCTTTTTCATTTAATCTGAATTACATTAACGACCATTTATCAATGAGAGAATAGTTGTTATGTTAAATCCAATCTTTTACATTTATTTTTGAAAAAAAATGAATTAATTTCTCAATTCATTTGAAAAAAAACAAACAAAGATACAATAAGAGTCAAGGAATTAATAATAGAGTAACAATTGTATAATTAAGAGAATAACAAAATGCACTAAAAACAATTACCAAGAATATTTTTAGGGGAATTTCATTCTTAAAGATGATTTGAAAAATTAAATGTCTTGATATTTTGTGAGTTTTTTCAAATGAAAAATGCATCATCTTTTTACGTGAATTTGAAGTTAGTTTGATATGTTCCCTCTTGGCTTTCCAAGCAGTTCATATAAAAAAGTAGATTATCAATTAATCAATGGATGGGTAAATTCATTCTGATTATTGATAAAAAATTTCAAAAGTAGCGCACAAAGAAACAAACAAATTTGAAAAAATATTAGAGATAATGAGTGCATAAAAAGAGCTTAATGCTACTATTGTCGATCTATAGTCAGAAGTCTCTTAATTGAGATTGCAGGTAATGTTAATTTTGTTGTTTGTATCACTCATTCTTTCTGTTTCTTTCTCACAAACTCTCACTTTCATGAAAATAACTCTTTTAACTTCTGAAATAGAATAAACAATAGGACAACATTGCAAAGAAGGAGATAGCTATTCTTGAATAACGCATCGAATTGCAGGAAATGTAAATTACAGAAGCCAAAGCAAGAGAAGACAATCTCAAGAAAATGAATGAAACTTTCATGGAGAGTCTATCTGCCTTATCTTCAGAAAACAACAAGTTCACAGTAAAGAGTTTTGTCTTATGAAGAAAGAAGAAAAGGATAATGAAAAGATTGTTGTTTAGAACAAATAAAAAAGAAGCAAATTGTTGCTAGTTTATTTTACCATAAGATATTCTAGATATTTTAAGGGGTTTTAGATGAATCAAAGATCATTTTCCTAAATAATTTGACTTACTTTATTTCACAACTTGGCAGAACAAATCCTTGAAAGATCTCAAAGGAATGCTAGAGGGTATTAACTCAGACAACGAAGCCAGCAAATTAAAAAGAATAGATCTCATAACGAAGCTTGAAAAGGAGGTAATCCTTAAAATTAAAGATATCACTCATAACAATTGCATTCTTCAATTTTGAAAATGTCTTATTTTTACTTATTTCTTGCCTAATTGTATCAGAATCGAGAGTTGAAAGATTAAATTCATGAGAAGATACTGGAACTTGGAAGAGTAACAAGCGACTACGAAAAACATGTAGCCAATGAAGAACTGCTTTAAAAAGAATTAACAAGTCTCAAAGAGGACATCAAAAAAAGAGAAAAGGAAGCTAAGTAAATTGTTTGGAGAAATCAAATACACTTAGATACAACAATATTTGAAAGAATTGGCTAAACTTTTATGTTTTTTTGTATTTTAGAGCTGGAAGGGAGAACGCAGAGAAGGATTTAGCAACTCGGATAGCTGAGATGAGTGCGCTCGAAGATAAATTAAGGAGAGAATGTTAGAATGAAATTGAGAGAAATAATAATCAAAATGAAGAAAGATTCCTGCGCATCAAGGAACTCTATCAAAAAGTAAGGCTAGTTTATTCGATTCTTATCAATCCATATTAACATATTACAGAATTTTTTAAATATTTATTTGTGCGTTTGGATGTGATCTTGCTAGTTTGATTCTTCGAATTAACCTAATTCTTCTCTTGGGTTTTTTCTTCGTTTTTTCAAAAGGAACTTTCATCTCATAAAAAACTGAGGGAAGAAGAGAGCGAGTGGGATGATCGAAAAAGTGAAAGTTTTGTTGAAGATTTGTCGATAAGCTAAACGAATGTCTTTCCTTCTGATCCGTTTCATAATCTTCATATGAAAGACAAATCATAGATGGAGGTAAGACAACATTTTTACATCTCTCTGAAAAACAAAAAACTTTAAGCAAGATTTATTGGCTGTATTTTTAGCTGCTTAACAAGAAATAAATACTATGGCTCTTTAAAATCACCTATATTTTGCTTATTTCTCTCAAGATAATCTAGGAAAAGAAAGCCAGGGAAGAGCTCGAGAGAAGATTATAAGAAATGCAGGAGAAATTCAAGGAATTCCAGGAAAAGAATAAAAACTGCGAGCAAAGTATCCAACTGATGAAAGATAAATTCGAAAGGCAAAAGATTGAGCTGCAAGAGCTGGAGAAACTGCGCTAAAAACTCAAGTCCATGAAAGAAAAAAGCAAAACTCTCAAGTAAGAAAGTTAATCCATACAATATTCACAAGATTAAACTGAATATTTCTGGAATTGTTATCTTTTCGTTAAATGCTTCTTTTTCTGATAGTGAATTTGCTTATTTTTGTTGTGTTACCATCCAAAGAGAGAAGATTGCTAAGGCAGAGAAAGAACTTGAAAAGCTCCGAGAGCAAGTGATTTTTAAAGATCTCCAGTTGGAAGAAGAAAGATAGGCTTAGAACAAAATCATCAAGGCATTCAAAGATCAATAATTGTCATTTATCCATCATGACACATCCAATGTAATATTCTAATTCTAATTTATTGAGTAACATACCATTTAAAGGTGTAATAGCAACGATAGGGTTATTCTTTCTTCATTTTATTTGTTCATTTCAACAAAGTTATTCAAAGCTAAAAATGAACATAACTTATGGTATTTTGTAATGTTTTTTTCTTCTGTTTGATTACATTAGTTTATGACAGATAACGATATTAGTTTATCTTAAATCAACCAGAAGATTTAGCAATAGTAATAATAGTTAGTAATGTCTTCTTCATCACCCCGCATACTTTCATAATAATCTTAAATCATCTCATCGCAAAACCCAGTCTCTTAATAGCAGCAACCACTTAGAGACACTAACAGTATGAACCATTTTAAATCAGTCTCTGAAAGCACAGACTGTGGTGTTTCAGTAGTCTAATAAGGCCCTCGATCTCACTCTTCTTAGATTAGAAAAGATGAAACTTCCATACTGTCAGCTAGGGAATAACCAAAACGATCATCTTCTCGATAGCATCAACAACAAAACTTAAATAATTCTTCAGTCCAGAATGTGAGTAGCATGTCAAATCAATCAGGATAATCTCAAGTTGGATAGATTATCTAGCGAGCATCTAACAAGACACCTGATTCTCCTTCTTCTTCTAAGCAATCTTCAAATAATAACTAAATATCAAAACCAAGTAATAATGTGCTTCCCTTATCACTCTAGCAACAACAAAGAACTTAGAATAATAATAATAATTAAAGTATGAATAATGTCAATAATTTATTCAGTAATGGTTCGAGCAATAATAAAATAGCCTAGCACTCTAATCAAGAGTAATTCTTGCAGTCACAGTAATAATAATAGTAATAATAATTGTTTTAGTAGCCATAAGTTTCAGAATAGAGGATCCAACAAGGCTAGCAACCAGGAGTATTATGGAATCGATCTTAGAATGGATTAACTTCGTAAAGCTGTAACTTTTTCCCAGGAAGATTGTTCCCATCATAGCCTAATAGCAGTAGATCTGCTAGTGAAGTAACGCCTAATTCTTAGGCAGCTATTAACACCAGCAGTGGAGAGCACTACAATAATTCGAATACTCCAAATTCTAATGGAACCTACAACAATAACAACATGAATCCAGTGGATATGTACTCTGCTTCCAATCAGCCACCATCCTCACAGCAACAAGAAGACCATTCTTCCATAAAAGATTAATTCTTGATTCCAGTATTTCGAAGTGATGGAGAATTTGGTACTTTCGCTGCTGGGATGAACAACAATAACAACAATCTCTCAAACAATTTCAATGAAATAAGTTCTTGTTCTCATTAGCAATCGATTGTTTCTGCAAGCGGGATATTACAATCAGTCGTGTCTCGTAATATCTGCGAAGGATGCAGACACTAAGCAGTCAGATGTTCTAGTCATCCTGAGAATATTCAAGTCGGCAAAAGTATCTTTGACTAACGAGAAGTTGAAGGTCTAAGAATCGAAATATCTGAGCTGTAGCGAATTCTGTAGGAGTATGAGAGGGAAATAGTGTTTCTCTAAAACGAGAGAAATAGCATGTAGAGTGTAAATAGTAGCTTACAAAGCTAGAACAGCAGCATGCAGATATAAATCAGTAATCTCTAGACTTCGAGTAGTAATCTGTAGAGTTAAAATATCCGATTGTAGAGCTCCAATAGTAGTCTTCAAAGTGAACTGTCTGCTGTTTAGACTACAAACAGTAACCTATCTACGTTAAATAGCACACTGCAGCGATAAGTTGTAGATTTAGAAAGGAAAATAGAAGCAAGAAGTAAAGAATAAGAAATCATGAAGGATTCTCTGGAGAATAAGGAGAAGGAAATATCTGAAGCTGCCGAGTTAAGATCGCAAGCAGAAGAGGAGAAGATGAAGAAGACCGAGAATGAGATGCTATTGAAATAAGAGATTAAATATTTAGTCGAGAAATTACTCATTGCGAAGGAGAAAATAGAAGCACTCGAAAGTAAAGTAAATGTAGGTACATAATAAGGATAGATCGAGTAGAAATAGTAGATGGCTAGCTAATAGTAGATACAGCAGGGAAGTAGTAATTCAGCAGCAGTTGCGAATAACAGCTAAGTCAAAACGAATATTTCAATTATCAAGTAATAACTCATTGAGAAATAGCAACTCCAAAAATAACAACAGCAATAATAATAGCACTAACTGCAACAAGCGCAGTAATAAAATGATTCCTCTACTTAATTCTTTTCGGAGAAGACACAGTATACGCAATAATAGTATTCATCTTGTCAGCCATCTTAGCTGTTTTAAAAACAAAAATAATTGCAGTCTCATTCAATAATACCTGAGTCAGCATAGATGCAAATCAGTCCGAGGCTAAATCTGTCCCATGCAACTCAGCTCTACGGCAAAGACAAGAACAGCACGTCGAGTAATAGTTTTAGTAGTCACCTTGGTGGAATCAAGAATTACTTCACTGATAATAATAACAATCACACTAGCAATACTAAACCTAATAGCAACGAAGGTATGATGAACACAAGAATTAATAAGAATAATAACAGCAGCCATCTTGGATCAGCTTCGAATGATAATAATTTCAATTTAGATAGCAATAATAATAATAATAATAATAATAGCAGCAATCTAATGAATAACTTGATTGAAGATAACAACAATGATACTTCGATGAGATTGCCGACTGCAGATTCAACAATACCAAGAAAGCGAGAAAATGGATATTCACTGGTAGACAATCCCTAGCGATTCTCAAATAATAACAAGAGTTTTGTATCTAGTTCGATTGTGCATCAGACTTCATTCACACAAGCAAGTAAAATAATAAAAGTGATGGAAAGAAATATTACTCAATATATTTGGTTTGAATTGTGAATAATGTTGATTTTATTTTAGGGGAAAGTGTGAGTTCTAGCTTGTGTCTGAATGGATCAACGAAATCACCTGGATTCTTGAATTTCATTAACCAAAATAAAGAAAACTCTTCGTTCTAGACTCGAAAGCATCCAACAGAGGCAGATCAAAGAAGTCCCTCTGCAAATAGAACATTGTAATTGCCTCTTTCGAAAACTAGAATATCACAGCATAATATTAGTAACTGCAGCAGTAGTGAGATGCCCAATTAGGATTAATATGAGAATAATAGGAATAATAGTTTTAATATTAGTAGCAATTCATTAATGTCCTAAGCTCAGTAAGTTAGACAGTCAAACAGTCTGATAAGGTCGAGCTAGCAGTAGTTGTAGTAATAGCAGAAATAGTAGGTTTCTTCAACTCGAAGTGATAGAAAAGTATAAGAAAAATAGTAATAGTTTTAATATGAAAAATCAGCTGTAATGAAGAATCTCGCTGAGAGAGATTACGAGGAAACGGAGAAGGCTCAGTTATTTGGTGGAAGAGCAAAGATACCTTTTACTTCGAGATTCAGCAGTCTTGAAACATAAGCATAATAGTAGTCTGCATAGATTGACTCAATCGATCTTACGAAGAGACAACTTTTCCAAGCAAGAAGAGCAGATATTCCAAAATCTGTATCTGCTAAGCCAGCTGGAGTATTCCTTTTGGATTGAGGGTGTTAATAATAACATCAGATTTAAGACAAAAAATATCTGGAAAATCCATATTAAAAATCAAATTAGATGGAAAAATAGAATAATGCACATTATTTTTATTGTTTTTGAATAAAATAATTAGCAGCAAAAGCAATTCATATTAATACAAGTTCTTGAGATTACAAACTCTATGGGAAGATTGATTTTTACTCCTTAAATATTATTGCATGCAAAAGAACCTTTCACAGTTCTTAAAGTGTATCGATTCATCTTTAGCTAAGTGTATTTATCAAAAATTCCTCCCCACAACAAACTAATAAAACGTTATGCTCACATTAATTAAATTTCAGTTTGGTTCTATTTATCTTTTCCTTGCTTCATATAACAGTATTTTAAATGATTTTCTCTCCCTCATATCATTTATCTTTTATCTTCTTAAAAAACTGGTTATTCACTGATTGAAAACACTATCAAAATGAATGCAAACTCAATAGTTGTTTTTCTATTTATTGATAAAACAACATTTTTGAAGTACTAGAGAATTACAATTTATCTGTAAAATCATTAAAAAAATAACAATTTTTTGCCAATAAACAACAGCGCACACAAACACATACTGCTTCTTCTTCTTCTTTATTAAGATAATAAAAAAGAGTTTTCACTGGGAAAGAATAAGGGCAATAATGAGTCCATATAGACCAAGAGCTTCAGCGAAAATGAGAATCAAAATCATTCCGACGAAAATCTTGTCTTGCTAAGCATTTGCTCTAACACCAGCGTCACCGACAATACCAATAGCCAAACCAGCAGCCTTTTTTTGTAAAATAAATTAGAAGATTAGTACACATAATTAGTTGAATAAATTAAATGTTTAGTGAATGGAATAAGAAGCCCAAGTTGCCAAATTTGCTTGTAAAAATAGAATTATTGTAATGAATCATTACGAGGGAGGAGAGACCACAGCAGAGTCCTGCAGCGAGATGAGAGTAGGCTTAGTAATTAGTGTAGGCATCCTTGGGAACTTTAGAAATAATAGTAACAAAAAGAAATGAATAAAAAGGATAAATAAATCGTCAAATAAGCTAATTTATGTAAAATTCTTCTGTTTTACTTTTTTAGACAAGGATAACTGCGACGATCATGCCATAGATACCAAGAATACCAGCCATGACAACGGGAATGATAGATTTCATGATAAGGTCAGGCTTGAGGACACCCATGGAAGTGATACCAACTCCAGACTTAGCGGTACCATAAGCAGCACCGAGATCTATTTTATTTTTTTAAATCATAATAATTAGTTGAGTTATTTTAGCATGTATTGTTAATATTTCGCTTTTGACATATTTCTTAGTAGCTTTTAAATCTTAAGCTGTAGTATTTGAATGCTTGTAATTGGGTTTAAGTTATGCTTTATTACTAAAACAATAGTAGTGTCCTCCCTTTCTCAATGCGATTTGGAGTCGCAATTATTTGGAAATAAATAGAAGGAAAGAGAGAATTGAAAATGAGTGTGTGTTGAGAATATTGAAATGAATCGAAATGAGATAAATACTAGCGAAGACGAGGGCAGAAGCAACTCCGATGAATCCGAAGAAATAAGCAATATTAGTGTCGTTGGCTGAAACCATTTTTTCTAAAAGTTGTGATGATAATAGTTTGAATTAGTCTTTCTTCTTCTTTTAAATTTGTTTGTTTTATTTATATTTTTATTGCAGAAATTCTCCCACTTTCTTGCTCCTTTCACTCTTCTATTATCTTCATCTGTCTCATTATTGTCCTTCGAATTCCTAATATTTTTATTTTTTTTCTTCTTTTCTTTTCCCTCCCCAGTCATTGCCTTATCAGCTGAAGCTAATCAACAGTCGGGGCTTTCAAAAGAGGAAATTAGAAGAAAAACAAAAAAAAAATAATAGTAATCTAAAAAAAAGATATTCTTTTATGAAGGTTTATTACTATTAATTAGAGAATGAAATACACATTAAGTTTTGATAATTAACAAAAAGAGTAACATTCCAATTAAACAAATATATCAAGAGTAATAATATTCTTAAGTTGTAAGTTTTAAGGCTAAAAGGAGTATCCTAAAGGGAAAATAAAAATCTAAACATTAAAATGAGGGTGTTTGCTATCAAGATAGTTGCAAAAATAAATCAAGCCATTAGGCTTAATTCAGAAAAATCTTTTTCAAATTCATCAACTTTCATGAGCATCTTTGAAAGATTGTCTTAACCTAAAACAGGTATTCCTCAATATAAATAACAATAACACTGAAGTTATTTTCTAGAGAGAAAATCAATGCTCTCAGGTACATAAGAGTTTAAAAAAGATTATTTAGATTCTTAAGAATAAAATAAGTTCAGCTAAGGACATAAAATATAAAATGCATATGTAGAACTACTATTATTAAACAAAAATAGATCAAGTAATTAGAAGGTCTTTTATGAGTTTGGATTTCATCAAAGTTGCAAATAGAATAATGAATTTTTCCATCAGCAGCTTAATAAATGAATGAAAAAGCAATCCTTTGACACTCTCTTCTACAGCTAAATCAATATTTCCAGCAATGATTGTTTCCAAAAAAAGAAGTTGTTCTTCAACAAAAAAAGGCTCAAGATCTTTAGATTCTCATGAATCTTTAGAGAGATTCTCAATCTGCAAAGTACTTGGTAAAAATAAAAAATAAAATAAAAATTGTTCAATATTGCTTGAGCAAACCATTTAATTTCCCAAATGTTTTTGTTAAATTCACCTAAGGAATTGGATCTTGGGCTGTTGTAAGACTGGTTGTGGATAAGAACTCCAAAGAACACTTTGCATTGAAAACATATGAGAAGACAAAATTATGTGATCCTCAGAAAAGAAAAAATCTTGCTCGAGAAGTCAAGATTCTTTCTCGGATCAAGCATTCCAATATCATTAGACTACATGATGTTATCGATACTGCTAATTAATTTCATTTAGTCATGGAATTCCCGTCTTGCACATCGTTAGATATGATCATGAAATCGAGGGAAAACAGACGATGCACTGAAGACGAAGCAAGACCATTTTTCAAGCAGCTTGTAGAAGCCATACAATACTGCCATCGCAAGCAAGTAGTCCACAGAGACATCAAGCTCGAAAATATTTTGTTCGATTCAGCAACAAAATAAATTAAACTCATTGATTTTGGATTCTCTATTGCACTCGCATAAGGCTCTAAACTTAACGTGTTCTGTGGAACCCTATCGTATATGGCTCCTGAGATAGTCAACGAAAAAGAATATTCTTTCCCAGTTGACATATGGGCATTAGGTGTTCTACTTTTTAAAGTCTTAGAAGGAGAATTTCCTTTCAGAGGTACTATTTCATAATTATTTCAGAATTATTGATTGCTGTTGTTGTGTGATAAACCTCTTGAAATGATTAATATTTTGTTAATGACATATTTTATTTGCTCATATGTTGCGATTTCTTGAGCACTTAACCTAACATTGCATAACAAACAGGTGCTGACGAAAGGGAGCTCATAAAAAAGATAAATTCCTGCAAATTACATTTTCATCAGAATTTATCTTACCAGGTACGTCGCATGCTAACCAACCTTCTTAGACACAATTAATACGATCGCTACACCTCAGCAGAGATATTAAATGATGAATGGTTCAATATGTCCCAGGAAGAACAAAAGTGACCAATAGATGAATTAAAAATTAGTCTCCATTGGAACATTGGGAGAGAGAGAGAGAGAGAGAGAGAAAATGATAAACAAAAGTTTGAGAATTAAACAATTATCATATCGTATTGTAGTATTGTTGATGCTTATTGTGAGTGTGAGTTTAATTCAAATTCATTTTTTGTAAATCACAAATGCAAAATTACCATCACATAGTGAGTAAAGTTTACATTGAAAAAGTTAAATCCAATCTCAGATAATTGAATATTAGAATTAGCAGTGGAGTTCTTCTCCCTTCTGACTGTTTCTTCTCCACTTATTAGCAAACCACCTTTGATGAACCTTAGATTGTCATAGATATCTGTATCTTTGATTAAAAGGCTGTTTTGTTAGAAATAATTTTTTTTATCGTTTATTCCTTTTCATTACTCCTCATCTGAGTCACAATCCTCCCAGCAATCTTTCTCCGAATTTACTTACTTTTTCTCCTCCTTCTTCTAGCATTTCTTCTTATCTTCTTTTTGAGTGCATTTTTTGGAACTTTTAATATTTCTGCCAGCTTCTGAAGTGAGTTCTTAAAACCGTTATTATGATTTCTTGAAAGTGTCCCCCTCCCAATAAACTTATTTACAGGCGGCGCATTACCAATACTCAAATTTGGTGTAATCTTATGGACGACTAAACGACAAATGACTTTATGCTTCTTTAGGAGAAATCCCAATGATTTTTTCTCCATTGCACTTGACACAGCGAGAGAGAATACTTAGTTTTGATTCGTTGATATTGAAATAATTAAGTATTTCTTTGAATTATGCTTCTGTATCTTGATTTTCTTATAACAGATAAACAGGTACGTTCTTTTTCATTTTGAAGAATCTATTGTCTCTCGTGATAATAATTCTCTTTTCTCTGATACTTAAGTCTTGTAAAAGTTGATAATCTTTTTCCTTCAGATATGCTGCATCAAGTCCACTATTTCTGAGATATTTCACGAGTTTAAAGAGCATATTATCTATTAAGAATTTGATTTTTGTAGTATTTTTTATTTTAAAGAATCCTTCATTTTCCTTGGAATAGGATAGTTTCTTCTCCTCTATGATAGTTAACGATTATCGGAGGGCAAGATTCGGCGTGTTCCTGTATGAAACATGAAAGAATAATTAATTATTAATGGTGAAACTTTAACGAAAAAATAAGTTTTTGAATATTTTTTAATTTTTTTGTACAGTTAATCAAATTTATCTGTGTAGGTGACAGCCCCACCGGAGGCTTAAATACTCATTAGTTTGTGGTAGAGTGAGACTGGTAAGTAAGCATCAATTGCAGCATAGTGAAGCTAAGCTCTTCTGAGTGGTCTGACATCCCAATTTGAAACCTATTCTGCTTTTGAAACATTGTAGTTGAGCAATTTGATAGCCATAAATTTCAATGAAGTTGTATTCTCAAGTGAGAAAATCATCGAATTGAGTTTTGCAACATCGACAAAACTCGCGAAGGAAGGTTATTTCGTCCAATTGAATGTTGTTGTCATTTCATCAAAATCATTGGATATACTATGACCAACTTTGATGATCTTCTCCGATTCGAACAGTCCTTTACAGAAATCAGTGAATTTCTCCTTTTGAATTGAGGAATCATCAAGGAGAGACAATGCATCGAATATATAAACTTTGTCTTTTATTGCAAACTAGAGAATAGCCACTCCACTAGGCTCAAATTGATTCCATTAAGATCTAAACTCAGAATCAAATCCTACAACATCAGATGATAAAATATCACTGATTGATTTAGAAAACAATCCTGAATCTCTTCCGTTCACGAAATAAACGTCGGATTCAGTTACACCAAACTCACTCAAGTTTAAAAATGTTCCTGCTGGCTCACCGAAACAGATTTCCTCGGTAGGTTCAAAACCATCTTTTTCTAGGAATCTATTCTCTACATAAGTGTATTTTTCAGGTAAAACGATCCCAGCTGTTTTAAAGTAGCTGTGATTTTCTAAGCTATGCCTTATTATTATTGAGAAAAAAGAAGAAGAATGAATTAAAACAAGAAAATGGTTTTAATAAATTTTTGTTATTTTTGTGATAATTGATACCTCTTAGCTATGGATACTGCTTCATTTGGCCTATCGTGTTTAAGAAGCTCTTCGATTAAATAACACAGCATAAGAGGGTAGGTGACGACACGTTCTTCAGCTTTTTCCCATCGGACTAATTGAGGAAGCACTTTCTGAATATGTTTTTTTTCCATTTTCTAAATCAAATCTGGAAACTCATAAGGATCTAATCCGTATTGAGCAATCAATTCTGTTGATTTATCTAGGAAACTCTTTTGTGTCAGCAATTCAACTAAGAACTAATCATAATTAGACAAAAAAGAAAAGATATTAGATGAAATCCTATTCTTTTGAATCCTTTTCAAATTCTACATACTTTCTGACACTTTTTGTCTGTAGGATCGACAAGTTAAATCGCTTCAAGAATTCTCTCTTGATTAACGATTCTCTCAATAAAATCATAGAGATCCATGTGCTCTCTCATGTTGAAAACTACAAATGTCTTCACAGCATCTTAGACTTTCTTAACCATAAGCAGTTAGTTTATTTAACTTTCGACTCTGTTAGGATAAAATGCATCAAAATAAGAAAATTAGGTCTTGCAGATATTGTAATTCTGATTTCTGTTTTGTTTTTGAACAATTCATTTGATTATTTTACTCTTTTGCGTCGATTTTGGATTAAATTGAGAATGCTTCCAAATATGATGGTAAGCATGGAAGAGGTATTTTTTTCCAGTTTGACAAAGCGGTAGGAATAAGCGCAGATAAACCTGACTCAGCGTAGATGAGAAAACCAGCGAAAAATAAGTCAAACATAATCAGACTCACTTGGAGTTTCTTCAAAGAAGCTGAAAGTTTGAGCACTCTCTCCAAAGCTGCCTCGTTGTCTTCAAGATAAGTCTTCTTCAGTTCTTCAGCTACGATTGCCTTCACGTCCTGTGTCAAAAGAAGTTATTGAAGATCTTTTAAGGTAATCAATTTTAGAAAAACTTTGAAAAAAAAAACTTTTTCAATAGTATCCTACATTCGCTTATTTCTAAACTAATTTCAGACCGCGATGAAGTCTCCTGAGCGCATTTTCAATATCCTATTCTTCGGCAGATTATACTATTCAAAGCAAAAATTGTATTGATGTTATGATCTATTATTCCACAAACTATTTGATAATAATGACTTTATTATACTCGCAATCTACAGATCAGATTTGTAATCATATATTTCTTCTGTTTTTGTTGGATCATTGATGTCTTTCTTTTTCTTCTTGTTTTCAACTTTTTGCTGCTAACCAACACTGCAACTTTAGCTCTTGTTGTCAATTGTATTCGGTTCCATTATGCGATGTTTGTTGAATGTCTGTTTGAAATTCCAAATAAGGTAAAGAACACTTAGTATGCTTGAGTATTTATTTCTCTCTTTCTCTCAATCTTTTTGTTAAAATATCTTTTAGGTTGCTAACTAAATACAGCCCTTGAATGCATTCGAAGATGATATTCGGGTAGATTCTGAACTACCCGCAGGAAGGTCTTATCAAATTGTCTGTGTTATATGGTTTTATGCAGCACCCAAGTAAAGGACAAATGCTTTTTCATTTTTATAATTATTTCTTTTCCTGAGTAAATCTAACAACAAAAACACACTCAATTGCTGTGCAAGACACTTCTGGTTTTTTCCATTAAACATTTATGAAGGTATTTATTTTTTTTATTTTTTAGTTAGCAATTTATCTATTTTATCTTTGACAGTATCATTGATTTCTATGAGTATTTCCAAAAAGAAAGGAATTTATTAAACATTTAGAAGAGAAACTCATTATTGTATCATTAGCACGGCGATTCGAAAGAATACATTTGGGGAACAAGAATTCGAATTGCCTCGAGGAGCATGCTTAATTGTGCTTCTAATGAAAATAAAATATCAACAAAAAATAAATTCCTTTCACCTAAAATATTTCGGCTATCAGTGAAAAAACTAAGTTTGTAGAAAATTTAACTCAAGTATTTGGTTGAGTTTTGTATGAAGAAACAAATAATTTTGCTTTTTTTTGTTGCTATGTGCGAGTATGTCTCTTTCTGCTATTATTATCTTAG
>Ga0302271_10001824_pt1 | contig 19980 bp, 11 predicted proteins | sample III_Bog_N1_1_FD_198767 | JGI IMG/M metagenome (GOLD analysis project Ga0302271, IMG submission 198767) | Peat permafrost microbial communities from Stordalen Mire near Abisko, Sweden - III_Bog_N1_1 | ecosystem: Environmental > Terrestrial > Soil > Wetlands > Peat | place: Sweden: Abisko... | reverse complement strand
AAGTGATTCTTTTGAAGATCAGAGAGCAAATAGTAAATCTCAAGAAGAATCCTGCAATTAATCCAACGAAATCGCAGACACTCAGTCATTTGCAGGATTAAGTAGAATTGTCTCTTTAGCTCCTGCAAGGGAAATGATGTTTTTATGTGTGGGGAACTGTTAGGGTAATTATGGGTTTTGTAATTGGATAAAATAGAATGAGCAATAGGGGGGTTTGAAACTAAATTCGAAATATGGTTAGGATTTCATAGGGATTGGGACAAGCATATGGGTGATAGAAATAAAGCTCATCAGAAGCAAATAAATAGCCTAGCTTTTGAAAATAAGAAAAAGAGAGTTTGAAGGAGTGATTGGTTAAATTTGTACTCAATCCTCTTATTGTTTTTCCTCTAAAACAAGCCAATAGCAATACATCTTGCAGATTGATTTGTTGTTGTACCCTTAACATACCAGCTATTTTATGAAATCAGCAACCCATTCAAAGTTTTTTATTCCATGAAACTATAATTCTTATTGTACAATAAACAAAAATTTGGTAGTAGCAATCATACAAAAATTGAGACAAAATTATAAAATTATTTTAGAGGAATTTTTACAAAGAAAGAGTAAGACAGTAGAACAGTATCATAATAAATGATAATAATTAGTGATTCTTCATGGATAAAGATGCGTATTCGAGTTTGAGGAATTATTAGACTAATGTTTCTTCAAGACCACTTAGTGTTTAGTATTTGGGTTAACTTGCTTTTTATTCTTGAGATGTTTCCCAATTGATTTATTAGTAATTGTATTTGCACTTTTTAGACTCAAAACATCATTCTTAGATCTATTGCTCTTGCTCAAATTATCTGAAGAATGTTTCCTGAGTTTAACTTACTCTAGTTTCTTTTCAGAAACTGCTTTATCTTCTCTGAGAATTTCTTTCTCAGCATTTTCTTCTTTTCCTTCATTTTCTTATTCCAAATAACTAAAGTCCAAACAGTTCACACTTTAACTGAAATCAACATCTTTATCGTCAAATTCAAATGCAATGCTCTCCGCTTCACTCACATCCTCATTAAAATCTTGCAACTGCTAGTCAAAGAACTTCTTATCATTTATTTTCTTTTCCTGCATATTTCTCAGGCAATTTGTTTCTGTTTCCATTAGTTTTTTGGAGGAATATTTATCTTATCCTGCACTCAAATTACGCATGTCCACAACGAAATCTAAGCCGAGGTCGCAGTTAGAGTTGTGGTTATTGTTAGTGTCTTTGTTCTCTTCTACAAAAGAAGTTTTAGAGAGCAAGACACTTTCGTTATCAGCCTGCATAAGCATTTTCTCGTTTAGGTTATCGATTTATTACTTAATGATTGTTTTTTGCATTGTTCTTTGTCTTTTCTTTCTTCTTAATTAAACATCTGGGTTTTGTGAAATGCGCAGAGATGGGTACATTAAAATTGCAGGAGAAACTCCCACAACTCTGCAATCGAGGCAACAGAATACTGATGAATAACCTCAGATTAAGTGTGTCTCTTTGAAGAAATCAAAAAAGCTTGAAGAGATAACTCAATTAATTATCTTTGGAAGAGACGCAAGAGGAAGAGAGAGAAAATAGAAATAGAGACAATAGGATCAGATTCGAATAGATTATAGTATTATCTATTAAAACTAATGAGTTTCATTTTAAAACTAACTTTTATGTAATTTTAAGTTATTTTAAAAAAAACCCACCATATCTTTGTAGACTGCACTCTTTTTATTCTATTAAGAGGTTTCTAATTTTTCATGTCTACCATATTTATTCACATAGCCAACAAGATTCTCAAAGAAATTTATGTAATTGGCTAATTCACGATTAAGAGAGACATTCTAAAATTATTATCAACTGAATTAGTTTCAATAAAACTCTTTAAACAACATACCTAGCTAGCGAATAGAATTCGAGTGAATGATATGCAAATATGAGAGGGAACTGTGATAAACTAACTAGCTGTAAAAATGATTCTTTTACCAATTCACTTTGCAATATTTAGAATGTTCCATAAATCAAATAAATACATCTCTATAACTAATTATCTAATTTTTAGAATGGTCGATTGAAGCAGATAATTTGATAATAAAAATGAAACAGCAACTAAATTTTATTGTTCAATCATTTTTTGGCTTAAAAAATCATCTCATCAAATCTATGCGATTCTTTTTATTAACAAAAAAGGCATTCTTTCATCTCACTAAATTGGTTTTCATAAACCCAACCAGTTTATCCTTGAAAAAGTGCCAGAATAAAGATCTAATCAATCTTTTTACTATTTAAATAGTAGAACTCAATGAGTGTTTTGATGAAAATATGGTAATTATGCTTTTATTTAATGTGAAACAAACATAAAACATGAGAGAAATACAGTCGTTGCTGTTATTGTTTTACTTAGCAAGTCAATTTTCTTCCAGATTATATTGAGTCTTATTATTTCAATCCGGATAATACACAATATAAAATATCTCTTTCTCTCTCAATTATCTTCGAATTACTCATGCTCATATGCTGATGTTTTTGTAATTATCCTGAAGAGATATGTAAATGCAGAGAGCAGAATCACTATGAATATCGCATACGTGACAACTAAGAAGAGCTAGGTGAAATATGCATGTACGGGTGCAGTTTCCAGACAAGATGCGAAATCGCTTGAGAAATAAAGCACATTTGCATAGACAAACAGAGCAAAAAGGAAAACGTAATAAGCTATGTCTAGGAAATCGAAGAACAGAATAATATCGCGATTTTTGTATCTTGGCACGAGAGTTATGAGTTGATATGTAGCTTTGATGATTTAGCTGTAGAAGATGAAATCTACCAGCAAAGGCAGATTTGCATTACAACTTTCATCAGTTTCTTGTTGCTCAATTAGCCAGCTACCAACCAAGAAGATCAGTGTGAAGAAGAAATGAGCTCCTTCAGAAGATTTTAGCTTTGTCTTCGCTTCGATTTCGATCATCCTTTTTTGCTGTTTTTTCAAATCTTTTTTTGTTTTGGCTATTATTACAATATTTCAAATAAATCAAATTTTCTTATTTGTTATCGAGTTACTTTGAAATTTGTTGCTCCTACCCAACAGACAACATTAATAGAAAGTGCTTTATTTATTTAAAATATCTTTTAACTGATCTTTGCTGAAACAAATCTAAATAATTTTTCATCAAATAGAAAGTCTTAGAAAACCGCAACTTCAATTAATCAAAAAAAATGAGAGAGAGAGAAATAAGATCTTTTTTTCTCAATCAAAACAACAAAAATACAATTTCCTTCTCACTCAAGGAAACTTTGCAGCAACTTAAAAATAATAAGACAACCCAAAAGTTATTATAAAATATGATAATTGAATATATTTTGAAAATAGTCATTCTTTTTTTGTTTTCCCAGCCAAAATCTTTTTGATAGCAAAAGTGCCTAAACCTTAGTTATTAATTAAATTAAATCCTAAAATATCTAACAAAAACAATTTCAACCTAAAACCTACAATTCTTCACCTAATAACCGCATGCTCTCTAAGACAATTCAATGTTTCTTCGCTCGATCGAGTGCTGGAAAACCTGCATTTCAAACAAAGGTTCCAATCCCTGAATTCTTTAAAACTGAACCTATTATTGAAGGTCAATATGAAGTAACTCCTCCTTTAACAGTCCCATCTCATATCCCTGCTCCTGCTTATATCAATAATCCTAAACCTGTTTTCGGAATCTACAGTGGTAGTCCAGTTGTACACAATCAAGATGTTATCAGAAGTAAGTTTTTATTGAATTAATTGGCAGCATTTTTCAAAAAAAGAATAAAAGTGCCTGGCTTTAACCATTGCTACAAATTATTTTCTCGCTAGAATTTTTGTACTTTTAATATTCCCTTTGGCAAATTCAGGACAAATTAAGGGAAACTATCGCAGAACTTTCTATTTTTTAATTTCTTTTCAGATGAGAATCATCCAATTATTGGGATCCCCTTATCTACTTCTAAACTTTTGATATATTCACACACAATAATTGTCTAACATATCTCCATTAAATTTGAAAAAACGATAGGACTAAAAATCGCTGCTAAACTAGCAGGTAAGACCCTAGCTAATTTGGCTGCACATGTCAAAGAAGGCATTACAACTGATGAACTTGATAAAATCTGCCATGATTATATTATTAAAAACAATGCATTCCCAACTGCTCTTGGATTCATGAGCTTCCCGAAAAGTGTCTGTACGAGCGTTAACGAAGTCTGCTGTCATGGTATTCCAGATTTGAGACCCCTCAAGAATGGAGATACTATTAATCTCGACGTTACTCTATTCATCGAAGGTGTTCATGGTGACACCTCATAAATGGTGGAAGTTGGAGATGTTCATCCAGATGTCAGAAAACTCAATGCAGTCACATAAGAAGCTCTCTATGAAAGCATCAAAATTTGTAGACCAGGCACACCTTTCAGAGAAATTGGCATTACATGCGAGTAAAAGACAAATTTTTATTACTTTTTTAGGTGGGAAAATCATTGATTTTAGAATTTTACAAATTAATCTCTTGTTTTTCCTAGGGCAATTGCTAAAAAAAACGGATTCTTCATATGTGATCTCTTCACTGGACACGGCATTGGAGAATTAGTTCATCTACCACCTGCAGTTTTCCATGAGAAAAAGCCCAGATCAGAAAATCCTTATGTAATGCAGCCAGGAATGGTTTTCACTATTGAGCCAATTTTCACAATGCGATAAGGACGATACCATCAATGGGCTGATGGTATGACAGTGATATCACCTTATAATCCTTCTGCACAATGGGAGCACACTATTCTTATTACAGAAACTGGACATGAAGTTCTCACTCTTCGTGAAGGAGAGACTATAAAATGAATCCATAAAGGGTTCATTAACAGTGATTTATCTTGAAATACGTGAGAGATGTAGTTATATCAGAGTGTTGTTGTATTAAATTAACACTAAATTAGTAGTGTTTAGCTATGATAAGGAAAATTTGAAAAATATTGTTGCAAATTGAATCTATTTTATTAAAAAAGAAATTAAAGATTTTGTGTGTATTTTAAATCTGAGATAAGGAATCTTAAGAATAGATAAGACGCGTGTGAGATTAAAGTGAGAGAGACAGCTAGAATAAGTCAACGAGCATCGTTTTTTAATAGATGCATATTATATAAGATCCACGTGAGGTTTAGATTCCAAAAAAACAATCAAACAATAAAATTCAAAACAATTCAAAACAACAAAAAAAGTAGAAGAAATAACACTAATCATGTAGGCACAACAACAACAAGGACAAGGAGAGAAGAAAAAGGAAAATAAAGACCTAAAACTTAAGAACATTGAGTTTGTTGGTCTTGTCAAGGAAGTACACTCCGGAGATTCCCTTACAATCGCCTCCACTAAAACTAAGAGCGTCGCTAGATTCTTCCTGACTCACGTGCGTGCTCCTCAAGTTGGTACCAATGAGCGACCTGACAAGCCTTTCGCTTTTGAATCGAGGGAGTTCCTCCGCAAGAAGCTTATTGGCTAGCAGGTTGAAGTTACGTTTGACTATGAAAAAACATTCAAACTTGTCAAGTCTTATGAAGACGAATCGGAAGCTACTGATAAGACTATGAACTTCGCAACTGTCTTCTTCTAAGGATAGAACATTAATGTAAGTATCAAGAGAGAGAAACATTTTTATGGCTTTGAATTGTTATTGAATCTTCTGATTATCTTCATTTTTAGCTTCAATTGATCCAAGAAGGATACGCGAACTTCAATAGTGCTCGTAGTGAAGAAGAAAAAACGAAATAGCATGATGAGTACAAATCTGCAGAAGAAGAAGCTTAAAAAAAGAAGAAAGGCCTACACACTACTAAACCAATCCCTTTGCATCGTGTCAACGATATTTCTCGTCTCAAAAATAAACCCAAACTCAACGAAGCATTCAATTTCCTGAAGCAGTAAAAATAAAAGATTTCTAGGGATTCTTTTTGAAAATTACTTTTTATTTCTCAACATTACATTAATGTGTTTCTTATTATCTTTGGAAGACAATCAAGACTCACTGGTGTGATTGAATTGGTCATCAGCGGAGGTATCTACAAGGTTAGACTAAATGAAGAACCTTATTCTATTCTGGCTCTTTTGGGTGGAGTACGATGCCTTCCACCTGATAGCAACATCCCTGAATATGCACTCTGGTCAGGAAAAGCACTTGATTTTGCTAAAAATACACTCCTTCACAGAGATGTCGAAATTCAACTGGAGAAAATGGATGGCAAGGGGAAGTTTCATTCTACAGTGATCGTTAACAAGCAGAACTATGCTTCGTTACTTCTTAAAGAAGGTTTATGCTTTGTCTTCGGCAAGGGTAAAAACACAGTTGAATATGAGGCTATTGAGAAAGAGTCGTAAACTGCGAAAAAGGGTATTTTCGGGTCTGCCAAATTGAACATCGAGACTCTGAGAAACACTGGCAACTTCGATTAAGAGAAAAAAACAGTTAAACCTCTTTAAGGCAGCGTCCAAGCAAAACTCAGCGAATTCATCACTACCGACGAATTCTACATTCAAGATGCAGCTAGAATAGCAGTGCTTGACAAAATTGAAAAGGAACTAGACGACTTCGATCTCGATGCTTATCCAAAGCTGCAAGCACCAATTCAACCAGGTACTCCCTGCATTGCAGTTTTCAGCAGTGACAACAACTTCTACAGAGGCAAAATTGTCCGCAAGCGCAACGACAACAAATTCGAAGTTTTCTTCAGCGACTACGGATTCTACGACACAGTGCATGTCAACGATATGTGCAAACTCCCTGAGAAATGGGCTGCTATTCCTCCGTTCGCTATTCGCCTTGCTCTTGCTTACACTACGAGTCTCCCAGATAAGCACCCTCTTGCTGTTGAAAGTGATGAGACCTTCAAAGATTTAGCATGGGGGAAGAAACTTTCTTTGACTTATTCCTATGAAGAAGGTCAAAGCAAGTATGTTATTGTAAACACTGCTCCAAATTAAACAGCTGATCAAAGCGTTAACTTCTAACTAATCAAGAAAGGTCTTGTAAAGATCGATTAAGGAGTGTCTCTACCAGATCAGCTGATTAGCTGGGATGACGAGGAGTAATTCGCAACCGAGAAAAAAATTGGTCTTTGGGCGTACGATCAAGAAGAAGAAAATGACGATTGAACAAAAAATAAAATAACAATCTTTGAATAAAGCACCCATCTAATCTTTCTCTCAGTTCGTTTTTTCTGTGTTTTTTTCTTAAAAATATGGTCCCAGCAAATATTTAATCTTGGAGTTAAAAAAGGGAAATAATTTTAGAATATTGTGAATTTGATTTGATCATCATTTAAGGGGTGATTTTAGTTTGATACAAGTGTTTAGTTTTTCAAATTTAAATGAAGGAGGCATACCATTTCAATTCGCTTCATATCTCCACATTCTCATCATCGTCTTCATATTCATCTGAGCTAAGATCCTTCGCATCTTGCTTTGTCTTCTTTGCAACAATATTTTCGTCATTGAATGATAGTTTTTGTTCTTTCTCGTCGAACACAAAATCAGTATCATCTTCTAGCGATTCATTGTTCAATCGCTTGAGATTCGCTAAGATCACTCCGAATTCTGGTCTTTCGTGAGGTTCAGACAACCAGCAATATCTAATAATCGTTGCTATTTCTTTCGTGATTGGTCCATTTTCAGGTATTTTCGGTCTTGAATTATCTTTTATTATCGTTTTCTTCAGTTCTTCGAAAGATAACCTCCCAAAAGCTTCCCTCATCATGAATAGTTCAAAAAGAATGAACGCGAAACTGTAGATATCAGTTTTACTTGTAGGTTTTCTAACAATCATATCAGGTTCCATGAGATGCTCTGGCGCAGTGAAATAAGATTTGTTCGTGTAACCAAACCTGAAGCTCATAAGAGTCTTCAAACTAGTCAATCCAATGTCAGCAATGCAAGGATCGAGTTTACCAGAAAACAGAATATTCGAGCTACTAAGATGACCATGGTAAATCCCAATTTTATGCAATTTAGCAAGAGTTTTAGCAATCTAAATAGCAATTCTCATTTTCGTATCAAAAGAAAGTGCTATTTCAAAATATCCCTCAGAGTTTGCAGTGGATGAACCATTATTAATCCCTTTGAAAATCGATGCATTCTTGTTGGTTTCTCGTTTGTCTGTTGAAATCGATTGAAAAACTGCTGGTGAATGATATCCGCTAATCGACTCCTAATTCAATAATTATTCTCGAGGAGATAATTTTAGATTGATCTTATAAGCGTCATTTATCACTGAGACTTATGAATGATCCGATTAATTTAAATTATTCTTATTTCTTTGAATCATCTCTGCTAACGACCCTTACTCGTAGAAGTTGGAGACTAAAAACACTTGATTTTAATCTGTTGCAATGTGTTTTATCTTCGCTAGATTTCTTATCTTTAACCTGCCTAAAAAGTGAATATCTGCATTGATTTCCTGCAGGATCCATGACGACAGAGAGGACATAGGAAGATTTCTAAACGCCAAGACGATGAAGTTCTCCTAATCATTCCCTGTGCTGTCGATTTTCAGTTGAGATCGAATCGACTTTTTCTTCTTATCGCTGTGTTTCGGCAGAAGAACTTTTTAGATGAATCCCATACCGTTTTTTCTCTATTTCTTTTCGAGCAAGCGAATGTTCTCGATGTTTTAGACATTAATCTTCGTGATGTGCTCGTTTTCAATGTCTTAAGTGAAACTTGAGACATTATGCTTTTTGTCTAAAGGAGTAGCAATTAATTATCTCTCAGTTTAAGTGGCTCTTTAATCGAAATCGACTTCGGAACTCATACGTGATGTTTCAGTGCCATTAATCGAAGCATCATCGAGAAGTTGTTCTTATTTATAAGGATTTTTACTGAATATCTTGGAGGATTCCAGTAGGATCGAATAGATAAAAGGGACAATTTCGGAGACAATTGAATTTGCAGGCAAGATAAAGTACACGATGACACTCCAGAATATATCGGAACTTGATTATTGCCCTACAACGAGCTGATTGATTGTCTCTGAGTGCACTGACATAAACACTTCCATCACAGTCTCGCAGACTCGTCCTAAAGCCTATTTTTTTGTTTTTTGCAAATAAAAAAAGTAATTGTTTTCTTGTAATTTTGATGCTATTTATTTAAGAAAAAAGCTGCTTTTGTCTACTTAAATTCTTTCTCTTAATTTAAATCTCAAAGTAATTTTCATCTAGATTTTCTCTCTCAACCATAAGAAGTATCCTTAAGTGCTCTTATTTTTTGTTGTGAGATTAGATTACCCAAAATATGCCCATGCGCTGGAGATGACTCATTTCTTTACGCAGCTTAGTCGTACGATAAGGCGCTCCACTGAACTTGCAATTCAGCACTGTTATGCCTATCAGATAATAAGTGATTGAAATGACATTATTAATGCAACTTCCGAAGAGATATTCTGTTGAATCGAGGACACTCTAATTGAAGCTGATATTGTATAGACATATGTACACAATATGAGCTATCACATAGCAGATGCTAATGATAGTGTAAATTTTGAGCCCTCTCCTGGAAGCTGCTGGATTTTTGTTATTTTACAGCACATTTCCTATTCTCACATGAGATTTATATGCGTAGACGATAAGGTACCAGAACATATTGAAAAACATGAGTCCAAAAACTGCATCGGAGACATACAGGGCGTTGTAAAGCAGCGATGTCAATTAGTTTCCTTCTGGTGAGGAGTCATCGTAGTTGTAGGAATTCGTGATAAGTAGAATCGAAGAAAATACTCGAAATCCGCAGAGTACTATTCCAAGAACATAGAATACTTTGCCGACTAGGAAGGAATTTGGTTTAGCAAAGATTTACCGCACACGATAGCCTGTCATGATCAGTAAGATAAAGTAGCCTAAGGCTAAGATCAAGAATATCAAGATGAAGACATAGTTAGTCTCCTTAGTTTTTGCTTCCTTTAGACTAAAGGGATGCATTTTCTTAGCAAAGAAACTTCCTTTGGAAACTTGGAAAGGTTTATTTTCGATACCTATTTTTAATTTATGAAAATTAATTTCCCATTATGTAACCCAAAAATTTAAGGTTCCTAAAAAGAAGAAAATCCATGACAAACGAACTTCGAAGCTAACTAATTTGGTTGACCTCAGCAAGGCTTACCAAATAAATCCCATGCATTTGGACATTTTAAAGAATAATAAAATTTATGTTGAAATTTTTATTGTTTTGTTGGAAGAAATTATGGATAAAAAGAAAAAATATTAAAAGTTAAATTTAACTTTCTGATTTCCTTATTTCACTTCACCATTTGAATTGAATTTTCTTTTAACAACATTTGTTGTTTTTCATTCATTAATCGATGTGATAATTAAGAAATAGGATGGGATATTTTGAGTATAAAAATGAAAAAAATAGTTAATTAAATTAATGATTAAGATTTCAAAGATGTGAAAATTTACGGAAAGAAAAGGAGGGATATGTCTGTTAGTTTTTGAACTCCCGTTTTAAGGTATTGCATCGCCTTAGTTTTTAACTCGAATTGTTTAAAGGACAATCCTCTTTTCCATTTCCACCATTGAAATGGCCCCAATGCGCTAATAAGGATTAGACAGATAACTTATCTGATACCATCGAAAGAAGATGTATCGATGAAGATTTCGTCTATTATCCCTTGCGCGAATAGAGATGAACATTCTCTAAGAACCCAAACCATACAATCTTTCAAAAGAATGATTATCTTGCATGTTTACAATTGAAAATAAATTTAACTGCATTAAGAAAGAGAAATAAGAAAGAAAAAGAAAAAGAATTGAGAAAAAAAATACAAAAAAGACAGAATAAAAAGATTAACAAAATAATCTCAAAAATTCAAAATTCACTTAAATCAAATTCAAATTAATTTGATTTCAAGAATTTGAAAAATACAGTTATTTCTGTTTGATTAAAATACATTTTGAAGTACCATAAAGTTTCTGAATCTTAATCAAAGATTTATTTTAAGGCTGCATGATGTGAGCAAAAAAAGATGGTTGAAGAATAAATGTATGATTTCTTTTCGTGCTTTTTTAAAATAATTTATTACATCTTTTTAATGCTAAAAATAAACTGAAATAAGTGTTTTTTTTAGCAAAGTCTCAAATAAATGAATACTTAATAAAATAAGCATTTTTAAATGGGCTTATTTAATAGTGATTATATTGATATCATAACCCTTAAAATAAGGAAAAAGAGAGAGAGAGAGATCTCTAACTAACAACATCTCTAAATGGTGTTGATGATGATAATAACAATACTAAACAATTTATATTTGCTGAATTGTTTTTGTTTTGAATAAATCTTCTAAAACTGTAAAAGCATGTAATAAACTGTAACTTAGTGATTACTGTGATTCGAAATAATAAAGAAAAGTGCTTTACAGAGAATAGGATTCTAATTAATTATCATTATTTGCAGAGGAGGGGAAAGGAGTTATGCAAGGAAGAACGAAGAATTATTGGATTTACCTTCAAGATTTCTAATCAAGATAATCAGTAAAAATCAAACCTAACCTTTTTGCTCTTCTCATTACATTCGATTCTCCAGACATTCATTTTATCCACTGCTACTCCTGTGTCAGCTAAGTTATTTCTTTATGAATGACACTCCTTCTCACTCTCCTCGCCGTAACAATCAATTGTAATACCCTTACAGCAACAACTTGGAGCCCTAAAAATGTGTTGACTTTGAACTGAAAAATAAACCTTCAGACATTCCCTAACCTTCCTTCCTCAGCTGCTACATTTGCTATAAAAATATCATTAAAGAAGAATAAAACCCATCGATAATTATCCTTGAATGCAGACACTCATTCCATCCTCATTGTCTAGAATAAACCTTCACTCGATAAATTAACTCCAACTCGTTTCCAATATCATGTCCTCTCGCTGATTGCTAGCAAGAACCACCCATGTTTTTACTTAGCACCATTCTGCCGCACAACAAGTTCCAAGCTTGTCTTGAATATGAAAAATCTCTATGTCCTTCAATTAAGCAGGTAAAAAGCATAAAATATTACAACTAAATATTTCCTTTGACCTCTCTCCACCGAGTCAAAGACCACAACAATGCAAAAAGCAACCTTTAAATCACTTGTTTCAAGTGTTCGATTTTTTTAAAAATTCTTATTAAATTTGTTGTTTTATTAGAATACTTGCTACCATTGTGGTCAACGATTTCTCAGCGATACAAGTGTAGCCTTCCATAAATGTCTGAAGTGTAAAAGTATTAACTGTCTTAGGTGTCATAAATAGTACCATCCTGGTAAAAAATGCAGCATTTCTGTAGCAGTCAAGCAGATTCAAAATACAAATAAATTATAAGTACAAAAATTATGTTATTTTTCTTCAAACTAACATTTTCACATGAGTTTTTGTTGTTTGCGGCATCTAGAATTAACTGATATGGACAGCATAGTTACCCAAAGAAACAACCAAGAAAGAATAAGCTACTCCGAGAACTTAAAATGACACATCTCCTATGAATACCTCTTAAAATAGCAATCAAATTCTGCTTTAAAATCATAACTTAAAGATTAACTTCCCAGCAGAGAGTCTCCCTGAACAAAAGATCATACATACCTCTAAGATTAACAATTCAGTCGACCTCTAGCCTAATTAACAATCTAATTTTTATCAACACAACACTTACCAACAAAAAGAAGAATCTCCAGCAGGTTACCAACTCCCTGAGCTCTTTTCGTTTAACAAAAGGAGAATGAGTCACGAGTACAATAAATCGCAAAGCTTTGGTGTCTCTCCAACTTAGCGATCATCAAAATAAGATCTAAACAGGAATTACAGCAATCTTAGTAACTACAAGAATATTTCAATAATCAATGAATCTTCACAAGAACAGCAGACTCCGACTGCAACAAAGAAATAAGATTAGTTTCTCAGTGCCATTCGAAAATATGCAAATAGAAAACTGTAATAAATGTAACCACCAAAGTAGTCGCCTAGTCCTGCAGGATCGAAGAGAAGAGTTTGGAATAATAACTCTCAATAAAATGGAATTGCTCTGTAGAAGTCTACTCAGTTATTAAATAATTCTGTGGGATTTGATGGATATAATCCTGAAAGAGGATTTTCCTAGAAAAGATTCTTGGAGTAAAATAGCAACAAAGGGAATAACCACATTGTAAATAGTCGCAAAAATAGTAATAAAGTAATGAATAACAGCAACAAAAGCATAAATTAAAGTAATCATAATAATAGTGTAGATAGTCACTCAAAATTCAAGGTTTTTTGAAGGTGATGATATTTAAGGTATTTTCGTGATTTAATAATACTTGCAATGTGTCAAATTACATTCATTTTTCCTAAAATTTGATATTTTCTGTGTTTGTTTGCTTTATTTTAAAGTTTTTTTCCAAGAAAAAAGTATCTGTAAAGGCATATTTTTTATTGTTTATTCCAGCTGAAAATCCATGTCTTTCCAATATATAAAAAGAAGTGAAATTTTTCACCATTGATTCTTGTTTGTTTTTTTTTTCGATTTAATTTGTATTTTTTCAAGCAAACTGCAAGATTAATTAAGCTATGCTGCCAAAAAGTGGGAAAGAAAGATTTGAAATCACTAATGTCAATCAGCCAATCAATAATTAATCTAAATCACAACTTTGGTATCTCAGTCGCCAATCTTTCAACTCACTCACTTTTCGTTCCTTCTCATAACAAAAAACACATCCATACATATAAAAACGACACAGAAATGGTGAGTGTGAAGTAGAAATCAGATTATTCTATTTTTCAATTTATCCGATAGCAACCATTGAAATTCTAGCTAATGCTGAAGTTTCTTCTTCTCGCTATCATCATCGAAGCTGGCATCATTTTCCTCATAGTTGTAAGAGACGCATAGCATCTCTATTTAAAGGATTTTGCTTAAAATTTTGAATATTATTATTCTAGAAACAAACATAATCGATAACCTAAGACATATACAATGACTCATAGGCATTCATAACAACAAGAGTTAACGAAGAAATGATGAATATCACAAGGTAACAATATGCACAAAAAAGAATTTATTATTTATCTTGATTGGATGATCTCTTTATTGGTATTTTCCGCATAGACAAATAACAGATGTATTCAAGACTGGTTTATTCAATTTCGGATTGATATTATCACAAGTCTAAGAAGCTCTTGTACTTCAGCAATCAAGTAAAAATACACTATTGACTGTTTATTCTCTTCTTCTTATCAATTTCCTAAGCTAAAAATAGTCTAACTCATACCTTTTAAATATCATTGATTTTTCTTCTTCTTCTCCAGGCAATTATTAGCAATTTTTCCCTACTGTTTGCACTACTCCAATAACACCTGCTCAATTCAGCAATCTACCTGGCCCCTCAACAGATTTTTCAACAAGTTCTTTATTTCCTGCAACTCCTCTTGTAAAACATAATTATTCAATTGTTCTTGAATATTTCATTCTCTTCATTCTTTCTTCTTTATTATTCTTCCCCACAAATGAAACCATAAAAACCTTTTTAAACAGATAGCCGCCTGTCCAACCTATGATACTTTGTCACTGTCTAACATTCTCCCTCATCTAATCACCGATTTCCTCAAATAAAGTATCAAACGAGTCACTATTCATTATATAGACACTCCACCTACACAATCTTATATCCGCATGTTCCCTTAGGAATTGATTAATACTTTCACAGTGAGTAAATATCAAATAATACTAGATTTTGTAAGTTATTAAATGCTCTCTTTTTGTTGATATTTTCAGCTTTATCTAGTCTCTACACAAAGTATCAAAGTTTGAGTGATCTCTCTAACTACAATGGATAAGATCGAGTGCTGATTTACAGTCCATCAACTGATGAAAAAACCCTATGCACAACCTGCAATTTCTTGTCCTTATCGAAATTCAGTACTCTAAGTGCTAATACTAAACGTACAAAAAACAATCTAACCAAATATTCAAATCCTTTATGTTGTTGACTCCTTTTCTTCATCATTATTTTTCACAGTCATGGTAGAACTCGAGTTGTATTCGACTTTCATTTCGGATATCTTCGAATCGCATCACTACCGATCGTCCGTGGAGTTTGTTGTCCTGCTGAATCAAGGTTCGTTAAAGAAAATTGTCTATGCTCCTTCTTATTGGAACATCGAAGCTGGAGGGAGCAATTCAGCTCGAGATTTCTTCTACTCAACAGTCCAATCATACAGTGGTATGTGGGTTACGCTATTTATTTGTGTGGGGTGGGCAAAATATTTCAACAACAAAAACTAACCTCTCTTTAAAACTATTTTGACCTCTTTTCGCTTATCAAAAGGTATCAAACTTTCTGCATACACAAGTTTGATTTCTACATGGAATCAAATGACAGTAACTCGACTCAATGCCAAGGGAGAATCTGTAGAGTACATCACAAATGCGATAACCATGAATCAATATTTCGATTAAGATATGTCCCTTGCTTATCTCGATGCAACTGTAAAAAATGAATCAATTTTTCGTATTGGGCAAATATTCCTCTAAAACTAACATTATTCTTTTGTGACTTTGTAATAGGTTGGTAGTTCCGTGACTGATTTCTATGTGATTATCTTCTATGGTGAGGCATCTCAAATGTATTCTGTGATTGACACAGTGTACACTTTAACATAACGACAAGACACAGCAACAATTCTAATTTGCATAATTTCTGGGCTAATAACTATTATGATTGTGCTTATTGTGACATATAGAGTTGCTGTAAAGATAGCTAGGCCGCTAAGAGGACTAATTAAAATGTCGAAGAGACTTAACAACAATACAATGCATAAAAAGTCAGTTATGAATAAAACTAAGGAAGAAACGATTGAGCTACTGAATTAAAGTGAATATCAAGTTAAGGAGCTTATTTCGTCATTCAAGGAGCTGATTAATAACATCGAAAAGAGGAATAATAAGAATAAATCTTCAGAGAAAGCGAGAAGCATCGATTATCCGTTGAATCAATATGAGAAATCGTTTGTCGAGAAAGCCAAGGGAAGGTCAGATATTAATTGGAAAGGTTTAGTGAGCTTTATTGAGAATGAACCGAAATTTTAGTAAAAGAGCTAGAAGAAATAATAATGATGGATTTGGAAGAATAGTATTAATTACAAATGATAATAAACTGCAAAAAATGAAAGGATCCTTAGGATCTTCTGGAAGATTAAAGATGGACATCCATTTTGATATTGAATATATGAGATTCCAAAATTAATTATGAAGGGAAATAATCTCTTTATTATATGAAAATGTCGCTTCCATTACATTATTTTTTGTATGATTGCTGTAATAAAATCTAATTTTTGTAAAGCACTTTGATGCTAAAAAAGAATAAAATCTAGTAAGAAAGATGACAGTTTCATTTTTTTGAGCTGTGGAGTGAATATGAAAAATCAAAGAAGAAAGGCACTTGATAGAAGATCTCAAGGAACTAACTGATTTCGAAGTATCCATCCAAGACGAAGTAAATAGTTTTTCTTATTAAGAAAGTATTTAGTGTGTCAGAGACAAAAGGAAATTGCTTGAGAGAATCGAGAATCTCTAGTGAAATTCCGTTTGTTAGTTAATTGCTCAAAAATTTATGCTTAACAAATCTATGATCGCTGGGAATATCCCAACTAAATGGGTATTTAAATAGGGCTATTATATTCAAATGACTAATAACAGACTGCAAGGGGCTTGGTGTCTAAAAGTATTTAAATGCAAAATGTCTAACAAAATAGGGAGGGGCTTGAAAATAGTAGGAGATAAAATAAAGGTTTTTTGAATTGGATAATAGTGCGAATATGATTGAATCTGAATGGGAGATAAAATGGAAGGTTAAGAGTTTTTAAATAAAATGATGGGAGAGAATGCAAGGGGATGTTCAAAGGTAACAGGACGCAAGGAAAAGGAGAGGTTAAATAGATAGATGGGAAGGTCATGAAGGTAGCTTGAAAAATGTGATTTTTGCCATAAAAATTCAGTAATTGTTTAAAATAACTGCAAATCGATGATCGACAACACGAGAGGAGACTCTTCAATAAGTTCGAGTCCATAGAAAACAGTTGTTTATTATGGCAGTCAATCAGCAAGATGACAACTAGAAAGATGGCAGATTAGTTAAAATTGGTTAATTTAACCTCTTTTTAGCATAAATTTAACTAGTTTTGTGGAGCTATTTGTGTATTTCCCCCATTGACATTACACCTTGAATGCTGTGTGGTGATGTTACGTGAATAATTGATTTTCACTATGAAAATGATTCAAGCATTTCATGGAGGTATGAAGATGCGTTTCAAGAAAGAGGTTGAATTACCCATTGGGAGTGCGTAATTAAAGAGAGAAAACGGCAGGCAAAATAAGATTACAAAATGGGATATGAGCGCATGAGAGAGATATCATAAGTTAATTACGTAATATTCCAAGAAAGAAGTGAACTCCCGTGAAATTAAGTACAAAGAAATAACCCAACCAGGTTAAGCTAGATATATACCTAATTAAATCCATCTATTAGTACATAAACATAACTAAATCACAAGAAATTATCAATTTTAAGGTAATTAAAGAATAATAGTCAAACAAATGAGTAGATCCAATAAACGCACATGGATGGAATAAATAGATAGCTTCTATTCATTTCAGTTTTTTATTAAATTCTAAAGGTTTTCCAAGGAAAGTCATAATATATTCTAAAAGACTAGTGCTTTGTCTTTCTTGTTTAAATTTTAAAGTTGCAAGGAGTACCTTAAAAAATCATAAAATTTAACATTAACTTATGTTAGTTTTAGTGTCTAAATGAAAGCTATTACTCAAGAACTAAAAGAGTGAGAAAAAAAATAAAAATTTGAGGCAAATTTAAGATTAAATAGCTGGCTATTATTGTTTGAAGAAGGAGAGCATTCTATTCCTTGAATTTGCTATTAAATTTCAAATATGAAAATGTTCCATAAGCTCCACTCCAATATTGAACTCCAACGAATTAAAAAAACGTTATGCAATTTTTAATGTTGAAAACAATTGAAAAGAGATAACTGATTAATTATTCGGGGAGGAGAACCTAAGTTGAAGGCGTTAAACATATGCATGAGCTAAGCATTTGCATCATCCTCTCCCTTGGGGTGATTTATTGTTAGATAGTTGATTTCGAGGGGGGACTAATTCAAAGACAGCGTACTTTCAATTAATGCGTTCTAACTCCTGATAAATCTCCCAATAATATCATGTTTATATGGTTTATGGACAAACTCTAAGATTAGATTCTAAATTTAAAAGTGAAGAGCGATTCCCCCACAGATTGGGGATCATAAACAATTTAAAGTAAAAACTAACACCAACGAATAAACAAACAAACATTGGGAAGAGAAAAAAAAACATAAACAATTTGTGATTAGAATTAAGTTTATCAAAATGAGTTAATCACTAAGAGCTGAGCTTTCACCCTATGAGAGCGATGAAGAAGAAGAGGTTCCTTAGATCCTTGTCTTTGAAGAAAATTCTAATGACGAAGAGGATGTGGAAGAGGAGGTATGTAAATCTGATATCTCAGGGTTGTGTAAATAATATGAAGACTCTGTCAATGAGAAAGACATTTTTGTTGATTGTTTGAGTCCCCAAATCGGATTAAAATCCTCAGCAGCATCCGCAGCACCTTCAGCTGTATTACATCTTCCTATCGATCCTCGTATCTAAACTGTTAGAATTCGTCTTATTCTGGATAAACCTTCCAAGGATAAATACAGTGATCATCATAACCAAATTCGTATCGAAGTCAAAGCTAAAGACAGAAGGTTCAAAGAACTTGGAAAGAAAATAATTCTCATCAACAAAGAATCTGAACTCTTTGAGTCACTTGAATCCTCTGAATTCCTACGAGGATTTCAACCAATCGATGAGAAACATCTTCTTAACTGTTTATTCCCAGCTAAAAATGGAAATAAAGCTGCCAAGAATCACAAATAACTCCTGAAATATTACCTCACAAAGAATGAAGAAGGGGAGTATCATGGATAAATGAATGGAAATAAGACACCAGAAGGAAATGGTATTATTTATTATAGGAATGGTAATAAATATCAAGGTATGATAAAGAATCGATTCAGAAATGGATAAGGTATCCTTATCTGGCCCAATGGTAGTTCATACGAAGGTGAATGGAAAAATGATTCTTAATATGGATTTGGTAAGCAAATCGACTCTGCTTCTGCTGAAATCTTTGAAGGAAACTTCATTGATAACATGAAAGAAGGCTTTGGAAGACTTGTTACTTAGAAGTTCATTTTAGAAGGATCTTGGAAAAGAGGATTATCACAAGGGCTTTCAACAATGACTGTAAATGGTCAGAAGATCAAAATGCACTGGGAAGCGGGAGTGATCACTGAGATTGATGGGAAAAAGGTTAATTCAGGTTGTCAAAATGAAAATCCTATGATTAAGATTTAAATCAATAATTAAGCAAGAAATATTGCAGCCAATAGTTGACAAAAAGGAAAGGAGTGAGGCCATAGTCTTTATCCTCATATGATTAACTAATATCTTTACTTTATATTAATCACACTCACTTCAAATTATTTTACTATTTTTATTATTATTACATGTAGTTCGAACTTTAAGAAATATTTCTAACTATTTACACCCTTCGCATTCTTTTGATAGGACTTTTTTGAAATTACTCTTTTTCAATTAAAATTTTTTGGAACTTCAACAAAAAACAAAATAGAGATTAAAAGTTATTTCAAAATAAGAATACAAATTCAACTTGACTTCAAGCATCGAAAAGATTCACACATAAATAAAAGCAAAGAAATTATTTGATTTCCAATACTCTTTGGCTGCCGCGGCAGTTAGGGAAGGAAAATTGAACAGTATTACTTTTTGAACTACTATGATTAATGAGGAATGAGTGTGGTTGATCATTACAGTCGATGATAGATTAATTAACTAATCAAAG
>Ga0302271_10001822_pt1 | contig 20012 bp, 6 predicted proteins | sample III_Bog_N1_1_FD_198767 | JGI IMG/M metagenome (GOLD analysis project Ga0302271, IMG submission 198767) | Peat permafrost microbial communities from Stordalen Mire near Abisko, Sweden - III_Bog_N1_1 | ecosystem: Environmental > Terrestrial > Soil > Wetlands > Peat | place: Sweden: Abisko... | reverse complement strand
CTTTGAAGAATGAAAGATGATTTAAATAGAAAATGTTGTTAAGAAACAAACACACAGAAAGTAAAGTAATCTCTTAAACAATAATGTGATCATGAGAGACCAGCAGCTCTTTCGAACTTTCTTCCTTCTGATCTGATGTAAGGAGCTGAGTGAGATCCCTTTTGACCAGGAGCCAAACCCCAATGTCTGTAAGCTTCTCTGCTCTTGGGAGCTCTGAGGAGAAGGCAGTTAGTACCTAAGATAATAAAAAGACAAAGAATAATTTAGAAAAATATTCATCATCATCATTATTGTTTTGTGTTTTTTAGAGAAATTTCATTTTATATTTCTTTGCATTTTAGTTTGTTAATTCTCTTAATGAAGGGTGTTCGTTTTACCAGTAGGTGCCTTGAGAGCAAGTTGATCGAAGGTGAGGATCTATCCACCAGCTGCAAGGATTCTCTTTCTGGCAGTTTCGGTGACTTTAAGAGCGCAAACGGTGAGCTTGGGGACAACAAGGAGTCTCTCGTCGTTGGTGATAGTTGAAGTGGAGACAACAACTTGTCCTCTGGCAGCTTCAGGGACATTCTTGACAATTCTGCTGAGGGAGAGAGGGAATTTATTGAGTCTAGAAGAAGAAAGTCTCTTGAGGACGTTCTAATTGAATTAAGAGCCAGTTCTTCTAGCGAGGAACTTGTAAAGCTGTTTGTAATTAGCAATAAAAAAAAGATTGTTATCAACTCAATTCATTTGCTAATTATGGAGTTTTTCTCTGGTTCCCATGATTCTTTTTTCCCATTAAAATTTAAACAAATAATCTTTTCCCTATCCCCTAATTGCTACTGCTTTATGAAGTTGAAATCAAAAAAAAGATTTGGAGTTTGCTGATTCTATCCTATTTCATAAATCGAAAAATCTAACAGAACCCTCATCTGTGTTTCTTCCAAAAATGTTTGATCTGAAGCAGAGCTTTGATTATTGTTGATTTAATGGAGAAAGGGGATTATTGTAAAGCAACATATTTCTGACCTTAATCAAGAGTCTTTGATAGACATTGGTGGTCTTGGTCTGTCTGATATCAGATCTTCTGATAACTCTTCCTTATCTGAACAAATCGATAGCCTATTAAAATATTAAAATCATGTTAGCATAATCTCGGATGACTTCAAGCTTAGAGCAACAATAATGTCCTTCTAGTTAAACATTGTTGCATGGGAATTGCTGAAAGGGTTTACCATTTTGATCTCTGAGGTGTATCTAATTTATCTGTTTTTCCTTTTGTTTCGTTTTACTTTAATTTAATCCTAAGAAATCCTCCCAAAGAAAGGAGTATCATTTTTGATTCCATAAATTCCGCCTCACAGTTTTTTGCCCTTTTCCTTTAGCATGGAAAGTATTCTCTCCTCGCAAATAAATTAAGGCACAATATTGGATGAATTACTCATCTTTGTCAAGTAATAATAAATCCAATAATTCATATGTTAGAGTTGAGATATTATTGTGTTGAAAAAAATTATGTATTTTAGAAGAACAAAATATCAATATTTTTATTTTATCAATTGTTTTCATTTTAAAATTCTACAATATTTTTAAGGTTTCACAGAGGATTCATTAAAGAATTATCTGAATTGAGATAAGAATCTTGTTTTCATGATAATCGTATTAACATTAGCTGCTTATTCAATGTGTCTATGAAAAAGCACTTTACATTTTAATAATACTCATGAAAAATTGAATATCTAATCTTTTTTATTAGTTTATTGTTATTGAACATAATTAATTTAAGTTGGAGAAGCTAATTAATTTTTCAAGCAATTATTATTCTTGTGTTTTAGTAAAAAATCAGCCACATTGCTCAGTTTTCTAGTTTTGAATAGGGTCACAAATTAATTCAGAAAACTACATATTTAAAAAGGATTATTTATGTATTTAGCATCGGCTCCCGCAGCAGATCCTAGAAAAAGCACTTATCAGCATTAAAAATGTTAATGAAAGGATTTAAAACAATTCAAAGCTTAGTATAAAAAATAAGACACCAAAACATTTAACTTTATCTATGAAATCGATTTACACTCATTTTCAATCAATATCCATTATCCTTCTGGAATGCAACATTGATAATTGGTCTGAATACATTCGGGGCAACTTCTTCAATCCCATTAATTTCAGTCTAAAAGGATAATTTGTATTCAGTTTTCTCGATCAAATCTACACACTAAACTGGAACTTTTGCTCTAAAAACGGGAATCAGATTCGCTTGAATATTCTCAGCATTGAAGAAAAACCTCATCCAGCCATTATAAACATCAACTGTCCCTCTCCCACCTGATGTCATACCATCCCCTTTATCTTTATTGAAAATACCATTCCAGAACTTGGTATCTACTTTATTTGGGGAATTTATTGATTCAATGAACTTCTTCACAACATACTGCACATTCTCGAGATATTCGCTGAATTCTGGACTGAAAGGATAATCAACCTGCAGTTTCTTCACCTTAGTTAGCAACTTCTCGTAATCTCCTACATTTCCTTCAAAGTGGACATTCTAAATTCCGCATCCACCACACAGTAACAAAAATGCAAAGTAACTCTTCACAGTTGACATTAAGTAGATATTTGCAGAGGCTTTTTCTACAATTTTTGAGGAAGAGAAATTGTTTTACAAAAGAGTAGCTACATCTCCTTTCACATTGTCTCCTATGAGTTTACCAAATGATTCAAGGATCATGTCCCAGCGATTTTCTGCTCTAGGGAACCCTTAAAACTCAGGCTTAGTCATATCAAGGAATATTGCCAAAATCTTTTATCCTTCATGTGAAACGAAGTAAGGTCTGCACATTTCTTTATGATCGAGTACAAAAGTGGACAGTCTATCACAGACAGTCAGCCAAATGGCATCAGCGGAAATCTAAATATCACCATGGAACACATAGGCGGCATAGAAGCTATCGAAGAACCCGTTCCGCGACATGGAGTAAGTTGGATTAGTTTCTGAAAGTACATTATTCATGGAACTAAGTGCGCTATACGTAATCGTAGGATTGTATTTCCTGAGCATTTATTTCTTCATTTCTTATCTTTCCTTCTCTGGCATTGGCGTGTCTTAGATCTTCACAGTTATCTTACTCACTGAGTTATTGTTTGCAGTTTCCATTGTTAATAAACTGAGATAGTCTTTACTCTAATTTCTTTATTTAGGTTTTTATTTTTTTGTTGATTTATGAATTTTAATATTTACAGGAGCTTGAGGGAAAACCTTTTTGAACTTTGATACTCTTCAATAATAAATCTCATGACTGATAAAATCTATGTTAAATTAGATAATTGAATTAAATTATAAAGAAATAAGAATGTAATAGATAAGATGGTAGAAACAAAGAAAATACTTAATTGGATAAATTCTGAATTCTTTTGATTTTTTTCTATTAGGCGAGAAAAAGAAAATAGGAGAGTTATTGGCTTTTTTTAAAGAGCAATTAAAAAATGTACATTTATTTTCTTTATATTTTAATAAATTTTTATGATAGCAGCATTATCATTTGCAACTTTATCAATGCGTTTATGAAAGAAAATCGTATATTTAATCTTTTTTATTAGTTTATTTTTATTGAAGATAATAATTCATCTAAGCTGGAGAAGGTAAGTCATTCTTCAAACAATCAATTACATAGGAATACAAAACTGGTGATTTCATATGGAAAGAGAAATCAAATGAACAAAAAATAATTTAAATAGTATTGCAAATATAATAATATACTAATAATGATTTTGATAATCCAACATGCACGCCTAAAATTAGGGAAACGTACATTTTGAAAATGATCAAATATGAGTTACTGCTTTTGAATCTTATTGAAGAAGTCAATAAATAAAAAAGAATTCTTGTTTGTTATTAAAATTTCAGCTTAATTGTTGAGTTTCCTAGTTTTCGTTTTCATTAGCATAATTGAAATCGATATGGCTCAGGTTGAGATATTTAAGAGGGCATAGTTAGTGAATTTGTAATATTGAAATCAGCTTCCTTTTTTCACAATCGGATTTATTATTAGAAAATTTTAGTTAATCCATCAGCACCACCTTGAAAATGTTTGAAAAAAACGGAGAATAAAATCATCATTTTTATTAGAAATATTATTATCTTTATTGATACCTGTTGCAAGGAGTGGAAGATGCTGATGATATTAGACTGCGTGAACAGATTCATCAAACTTACGTTTGTGCACCTAGGATAAATGAAAATATATTCAAAAGTCTGTTTGGACAATAATGATTGATTAAGAAAATAGTGATTCATTTTATTGTTCATCAAAAAAATTATTATGCATGTTGGTATAAAAACCTGAATGTCGTGGACACATTGATATTTTCTGATATCCCAAGTTCGCATGCATCCATCATGGCCAACTGAAGCCAAGTAGTTAGAATTCGGGCATGCAGAGAGACTTGTAACAGCTTCTGTGTGAGCAATTATGTTCTTGACAAGCTGATCTTTGAGAAAGGCAAAAAAATATTCGTGAGTTAAGTTATTTTTGTTTATTTTGTCTTCAAATAATTGAGTTTTACTTGATCTCAAATCGAAGAATCTTATCCTCTTGTCATCATGTGCAGCCATGGCACAATTAAGAGTTTGATGAGAAATAACTTTATTGATTTAAGCAGAAGTTCCTGGACTAGCTTGGGATGGATATTTAGTGATACTTTATAATTAACCTGTCTCAATGTTGAAACTAGCTAAATGGTTAGATTAAGCCCATCCAGCTATGAAGCTACTTCGTTGAATATCCCAAGCAACTGATGTAGGTATATCAGCAAATGCTCCTGGCTTATGCTACATTTACCATCCTAATTCTCCTTATTATAAGCTGATCAAGGATGTACTCTCAACAGGAGAGAACGTCCTCCAGAGCTTTATAAAACAATCCGCACCAGCGCTTAACATTAACGGCTAAGTAGGATGGTGATTCAAATCCCATATTACTTCATGATGACCCTACCATTCCCCGACGCTAGCTAGGTTTTTATCAGAAGATCCAAGAGCATCAACATTTTCTGGTTTAGAAACATTCCATACTTTAATGATACCCTCTGAACCTGCTGAAAACACAAAATTATATCCTTCATAGTTGATTATCGAATCCGATTGTTGTTGAGTGCCAGTCAGACAAAAGACAGGACCTTTATGGCCTCTCAAAGAGAAATATGGCTCTGAAAATTAATTCTAAGTGTCTCTGTTAAAGCAACGAATATCCCAAAGTTTCAGAAGGCAATCCTGCAGATAAAAATGATCAAATTTAAAAATAAGAATTTCTCATTTTTCTAAATAAATAATATAACTTTACCTCACCAGCTGTGATAAGAACAGGATCGTCTGCTGTAAAGTACAATGCTCTAACTCCGTCCAGATGTGATCGAAGAGTACACTTTGGAGCGCAAATTTTCTTCCCAGACTAAAGCAGCACATTATCAGAAGAAGAGAAATCACTCATTGTCAGTTAAGGAGTCGTTGCTGTTGTCGCGGAGGCCTTTGAGATTTTGAGTTTTTCTCCTATCGAACCAATCCATTTCGGTCCTTATTAGTTCATGGCTGGCTATAAAGTCAAACTACTCTTTTATTTCACATGTTTTGTTGGCTATTATTGTATATTTTAGATTCCAAAAACACTTGAGTCTTATTAAATCAAAGAAGAATTCAAGAGAAAGGAAGGAGAAGAAGTTGGAGGGCTTGGTAGTTTTGTTTATTATTTCAAAGGTTGTACAATAATGAGACTACTATTATTGTTATTATTAAAGTTAGAATTGAAAATTTATGTAGTTGAATTGTTAAACGGGGCACTATTCGGGTGTGACGCAGCAGATCTTTTAGTTTGTTTGTTCTAATGCAAAAGTTTCTGTTACTAAAACAGTTTATTATTCTACACTTCAGGATATTGCAATGCAAGAGGATCACTTTATGTATTTCGATTATTTTTCTAACTCTTGTGAGGTTCCTAGGCTATCACTGGTCTTGACTTAATTATACTGTCGAATTTTGAAAAGCTATTGCTTAGTTCTTCTTGTTTCACAATTTCCTCTTTCGTTTCTTAAGAACAACCTAAACCTTCCAAAAATCTTCAAACAAACACACATTTCGATGATAAAATGATCTTCTACTTAATTCAATATATTTTACTAAACGACTAAAGTGCGGCCACCTTGACCTCCATCAAACGTTGAGTCGATATTTGTTCCATGACAGTTTGATACTTGCTGCGCAGTTTACTAAGATTTATATTCTTCTGGATTATTTCTTCTTAACTGAACAATCTAATCACTTTTCACTCTGGAATGATGAAGTATCTGCTGTTGCTTTTATTCTCCTCTGAACTGATTTCCAGCAGTCTTTTGACTTCACAAAAAAATAACAAAATGATGAATGATCGTTAGTTTTCATTATTTTTTAGCTATCAAAATCTTTACTTCTAATTTGCAACTCCTAAATAGCATTCCAAATCGAGAAGACGCTTCTCAAGTTATGCCCTTGTTGTTTTGAGCTAAAATACATCTTTCTCTAGCGCACTCACTCTAGTCTAGTTTCAGTTCAAAAACAGAAAGTCAATTGAAAAAATAGATTCAAGAATGAAAAAATATGCTCAAAAAGAAACCATTCAATAATGATATACTCCAAATCGATCTTTTTCTTGCTCAAAAATTTCCTGCTTTGCGATCAACGCAGTCTTGTTTGTAGATAAGAACTCTATTATACCTTCAAGGGTATAGCCTGTCGAAACAGCAGACGATGAACCTCCCTTGTCTCTAGAATGATCTCTGCTAAGCATTATGAAGAAAAAAAATAATTATAAATTGTGTTTTCTCTTTCCGTAGACTTTTCTTAATTTAATTCCATAAAGTGCCCAAGCCTCAATTGAACGAAGTCCACATTACCACAAGATACATAAATTTATTAATTGAACAAAAATCACATTTTCACAAGATATTTGTTTTTGTTTTTTTTGTTGTTGAAAAAATCAGTATTTTATGTATAAAACTAATATAAATCGAAAATAAAATGAAATTTAATCATTTTAATCTTTCCTTTCCTTCAAATCTAAACACAAAGTCCAGGTTGATTATTTAGGCTGTTCTTGCATTGAGGAGATTTGTTTCCACATTCAAGACTGTCATACGATTCACAGTGATATCTGTTAGAGCAAGTAAATGGTTCTTAAAAATCCCACTAGCAAACTCTATTCATGAGACATCGCTTTCTATCGGAAATGATGTTACAAGGGAAGAATCTATCTTCACATTATCCAGATTTGAATAAAACACACTACGGTTATTACCAACAATCTTAAATACTAACTGCACTGCAATCCTTCAGCTTCTTCTAGCTGCATGTTGATTTGATTGCTTAGCAATGCTAGTCCTTTTCACATTCTTGAGTGGATTTTCCATCACAACCAAAATTTCTTTTGTTTGCTACACATGTGCCTGATTATTGTTGTTATTCTACAACTTTGCAATGAATATCTGCTTTACATTAGTCTTCAGTCAATTAATCACATTCTTACTTTAAATCCACACATTATCCCTTCGATGTAGACCTTTTACATTCCCCAAAATGCTCGGCCGTTTAGCAGTCAAGTGTATCTTTGCAGATTCCTCTATTCTAGCAAGTAAATGATAAAGTTTCTAATGTACACAGAAAATTATCCTGATATCTCGCTTCTAAGCACTCATCTTGAGTAAGAAAATTCTCACAATTCACAAATTATGAGCATCTTCCATTACTCCAAAGGCAATTGAATGCCATTCCACAAGAGTGTCCGTCGGAGAATTGATCACAAGAATTGAAATGATTATTCTTGCAAGAAAAATTAGTTTTCACTCCAATGCAGACGTTACTGTAGAGATTAAGGCAATCATCTTCAGATTAAGCAGAACAATCAACTGCTTCTTCGCAGGTTTCAGAGGCTGTTTCTTTGAAAGTACAATAAGGATCGGAATTACATGAATCCTTAGTTTCATAAGTACACAGTGGGCCTTCTTCATTATGAGTACAAATTGTAGAGTTAGTAAACTAAAATGTGCAAGCATCTGATGACTCACAGGACTCTTGAGTTGAATTTTCTCCACAAGTATCTTGCTTTTCTTAGCAAGTGCTCGATTAATCACAAAAAAGAGAATTTTCTGAGCATTAATCAGAATCTAAGCCTGAACAAACAGGAACAAGATCTGGACTTTCTTCTTAACAAACAGCATTTGATTGCCAAGAACAATATCGACCTTGATCTAAACAACTTTCTTAATCTCCGTAAATCGTGCAGCCGAGATCAAAGCGAGAGCACACTCCACTAGTAGGCTGATCGCCAACACAATCGAAGTTAGCTAAACAGTCTTCTTTTTTCAAGTTAGAGCAATTAGTTTCATTACCACAGACAGCTTCACTATTCCACTTGCAATTTTTATCAGCAAGGCAGGTTTCTGAAGCAGCATAATCGCATAAACCATTACAGATCACAGCCTCTAGGGACAGTAATGCAAGTATTATTGCAAGAAAATGTTGTTAGATCATTTATGAGCAGTAAAATTGTTTTGAATTGTAAATAATTTATTTGGATACGATGTGTGGTATTCACTAATTTATTGACCACAGAGTGAAGAAACAATTTGTGTGGATATGTGTATTATGAAAAATAACGAGAGAATATTATTGTTTAATTTATTGAAGTTTTCATAGACTTATTAATTTTTCAAAGAAGGAAAGGCTCCAGAGATATTCAAAATCATTCCAGCAATAGGCATCGAATGTATCTCTTTTTGAAAGTTTCTAATGAAAGATATTGGTGCGAAATGTATGTTTTCACCATCTCGATGGAGTGTTTCATTTGAAAAGAATGGCAGGAAAAGATTTATCGGTGTTTTCACTTGTTTTTTAGATATTTCATCAATTTTTTTGTGCAAAAAAAGTACTCAAGGTATAATTCCTATTCATGGCTTAAATAGAATCGGATTCTTTGGATTTTGTGTCATAATAGAAGAAACAGTCTTTGAAAATGAAACTAAAAGCAGATTGTAATGTATCAAAATGAAATATTTCATATGATTTTCATACTACTGTTGTTATTTCCTGGAAAAAGCTGCTCAAGAGCTTTGAAAAATATCATTATGCTATTGAAAGTTACATTAACAAGAAATTTAGGTTAATGGAAATAAAAAAGGAACTGTGAATGTTTAATGAAATGAAAAATGCTGTTTGTTTGAACGAACACATATTCTGCAGACTTCTTATCCTTCAATTTGGCTACATATTCAGTCATTTATTTGCAATAAAAAGATTACCTTTGTGGGGGGCTTACTTCACGCAAACACTTTAGCTATAAAAAGTGTAATTAAAATAATTAAAAGCTTTGACAATAATGTCTCTCAGTTTATTTTTTCATCTCGACTCAGGTTACTAATTATTTCAGAAAACTTAGAATTTTTGTTTTTCTTTCCTCTTACAGCTAATTTTTGTTATGGATAGAAGGTCTATTTTTTAGTATTTACCTAATTTCAGAAAGAAGAGCAGATAATTTTTCCCCACTTTTTTAAGAAAAATAAAAAAAGGTAATTAAAAAAAGAAAAACAAACATATTTTTTGAAAGTAACAATATTTATTTATTTTGATTAAAGCAGTTTTGTTATAACTACCATAGAAAAAAAACAGCAAAAGATGGAAAATTAATTGTTAAAAAACTAGACTTTTTAAGAAACTTAAAACAAGAGAATGAAATATGGTTAGATCAATAGAAGAAATTCTAATAAAAAAGTTGAAAAAAAAGGAATAAATCAAACTGTACTTACTTGTGAAATTTTGGCTGGTTTGATTTTTTTTTAAAAAAAAAGTGGCAACCAAGGTGGGACTCGAACCCACAACCTTCAGATTAGAAGTCTGCTGCGCTACCATTGCGCCACTCGGCTGGACTGTTTTATTTCATACAAAAGTTATTTTTCAAAGTCAAAGTTAAGTATTAAAGAATCAATTTCATGTTTCGATGTGAAATATATTAAAAAAATATTTTGTTTTAAAGTAGGAAATAGTCATAAGGAGCATACAAATAGAATGAAAACATCAGGAATTTAGAAAAATAATTTTAAAAGAGACAGAAAATAAAATAAAAACTCTCATTGAAGAACCATTTGACAAATTGATTAATAGGAATGAAAAAAACAAGAATAAATAACAAAAATAATAATAATAATAATTTATAACTTGTGTGTTTGGGAGGAGGTATGACAAAGGGGAGAAGAAGTTATTTTAATGCAAGAAAAGAAATAATTAAGAATAAACTTCCAAGAAATGTACCAATTAGGAACACAGCTAAATAACAGTAGTGCGTACGGTTATGAATCTTTTAAAGACCGCACTCTACAGGCAAATAGCTAACTTTATCCAAATGCTTCTCATTACTAACGGCACACAGTTGAAGATGCTCTTGCTAGGGAACTTCAGAGATAGAAACAAGCAGATGAAGCTAGAATTTTGGAAATTGAGAAAATCTATGCTGAATCTGAAGAACTTAAGCTTCTCAAGCATAAAATCAAGACTGCGTAAGTAAATAAAGAGCGCACAAGGTAGATTTCAGAAGCACAATAGCGTCATATTGAAAATATTGTAAGATAAATTTAGTTGTTTTTGATTTGAGTTAATGAGGAAAGAAAAAGTAAATAAAACAATTGATTTTTTTCTTGAAGAGACTTGAAGCGGAGTTGGAAGATAATCTACTGAGAAAATGTGAAGAAGAAAAGAGAATCGAAGGAGAGAAGGAGAGAATCTAACTTGAATGGAGACTCTAAAGTAAATTTGTAAGGATTTATAACTTATTTGGTTGCTTTTTAATATGATTGTAATATTCTTGTTTTTAAGAAAATTTCATAAATTTCATAAATGTTTTGTTCTTTTTTTCCTTCATTTGGTAGGTCTTGCAAGAATAAATATAAGAAAAAAAACGAGCTTAAGAAGAAGCATATCAATAGTACCTTCTAGAAAAAGATCAAGTCGATGATATTGTCTAATCTATTATCAGAGATGATAAAAAGTAAGTTACTTTTTGTTTTGTTTTGAGTGACAAAACAGTTTATTTCGTTCTTTCCTTTAAAAAGAGCAATTGAAGAAGATAAACAAAAGAAGAAGAAAGCCTTCTAAGATATGGTAGTGACTTTGGCTGATAAAGCAGAAAGAAAGGCTAATGAGAAAATTCATGAATAACTCGAAAATGTTAAGTACAAAAAATTCTATGAACAAAAAGAGCAAATGCAAGCCTAAATCAAGAAAAAACGAGCTGAATTAGAAGCACACAAGGCAGTTATTTTCGATCGACTAAAGAAAGAAGAAGAGCGTCGCAGGAAAGAAAAAGATCTTATGGATGATCTACGCATGGAGTTATATAAAGAGGAGTTTGAAGCTCAAGAAAGAAAGAAAGGTAGAGAAGAAAAGGAGAAGCGAGATAGGTAAGCAGATAAATTGTGTTTTTTAATATATTTTCATTTCTTTATAATTTTCACTCATATTTCACTGAAATAAGTTATGGAGAATCAATCTAAATGTTTGAATAACTTATGTCTCTTGCTTTTTTTAGGGCTAAGCTTGAAATGATGGCAGATGAAAGATAACACAAAATTGATAAGGCTCGTAATGCAGAAGAAGAAAGACGATTGGAAATGGAGTTTAGATAGCATATGATGTAAAAGTATCAAGAAGAATCTCGCATGGAGTAGCTCTCAGCTTAAAGAAAAAGATAAATTGATCTTGATCACAAGGAACAAGTAGAGAGGCTTTGGAAGGAGAGACTAGAAATGTACAGGGAGATAAAGGAAAGAGAATAGGAAGAAGCCAGGAGAGAGAATGAACTTAAATCTTACAAAGAAGAACTCATCAGACTAGAGAAGGAGAGATTACTTAGGGAATATATTGATGAACTAGCTGGTTTCATGCCGAAGGGGATGCTTTCTAAACCTGAAGATACGAAATATCTTAAAAATACTAATCCTTAATCGGTTAGGACAGGTTATGCTTCATAGTTCAAAATCTAATGAAAGAAGGGAGTATTTCAAAGCAATTTAACATTCTACATATTGAAACCTCAAAAGAAAAGAGCAGTTATCAGATTTCTATTTGAAAAGCTATTGATTTTGTTTCTATGTTTAAGAATTTTTTATGTGATATGCATTGACACTCCATATCCATCACACCAATACTGTAATTGATCTAGAATTTCTTTAGCAAATGCTATTGAAAACATTATGAATAGATCAATGAAATATTTAAAAACAAAGCATTATATTGGGAATAAGATAAATTATTAATATATTCACTGTTAAGATTCAAGATTAGTATTAGTCTTAGAAAAGTTGTTGTGATGGTTTCTTTGGAGATTGCGATTATTCTTATTGTTAATCAAGGGGAGTAGGTGTTTGGTTGGAGTAAATGAGTGTGAGGATATTAGCACAATCAGAGGGATTGCTGAATTTTAGAATGTGAGTTTTATGTGATGTCCAGAATAGCTTTTTCTGTGCTTGTTTGATTGTGAGAAGCATAGAAGTAGAATCAAAAGTGATCTTGGATTCTGGGAGGTAAATTGCAGATGATGGCTTATTGATAAGGAAATGTTAATGCGGAGAACGAGTCTGGGAGGATGATTAAGATGAAGATTATGAAGGATTTAATGAGATATTGGGTGGAAGAATTGGATGTGAAAATGCTGATGATGATGATGATGTAGGTGTTGTTGTAGATGGATATTCAATACTAGTTGATTAGGAATTTGATTATGTCAGCTAATAAGTGTTTGAGGATTGCGTGTTGGTGAGTTATGTTGAATTAGAAGAAGTAGAAGATTATTAATTAATTGAAAATGTTGGTAAAGTCTGATCGTATGAAGTTGTAGATGAAGCTGAATTTGACGGAAGGAAACAAGGTTACGGAGAAAGACAAGTATGATCAGGAGAAGTAGTAGTTATGTTCTAAGTTGAATTCTTCACAGAACCTAGCAGTTATGATGTGCTTGGAATTCTGTTGGACACAAGAATATATTTATCGATTGTAAATGAAATAACCACAGGTACCCAATTGTCCTTGTGTTTCTTAATTCGTTCTTGTCCTTCGAATTCGCCTAGCAAAACAAAATTTTCACCTTCAAATGGCATGATTTAGAAATCCAGAGCAAACTATTCCAAGAGATCCTCGTTCACTTCTGAGATTCGCTCGTAGCATTTTCGGATATAGTTAGCATGTTCAGGCAAGAGTAAGCTCTCCACACTGATGTTCCAGCTGCCTTCTAAATCCCTTACAGCCTTGCTGATCTCAATTATTTCGGAGCTTTCCGTTTCTAATTACAAAGTTTCCTTTCTTTTCTCGAGGTATTCATGCAGACAATGGCTAATATTTTCAACTCTTTATTGCTGCAAAGATGATAACTATCTCACAAATCGCACAACAACTACACCGAATGCACGAACTTACTCAAGTAGCTAACTTGCTTCATGCATAAACACGATCTCTTAATAGTATATATCAAGTGGCCTTTCTTTTGTTGGCTTGGCTTGTTGTTGAACTGCAACTTTGAAAAGCTCACTGTACTCCCAGAATGCATTCGCAGCAGCTTTTTCGAGTTTTTGAATTCTGTTTTTTCAGCAAAAAATTAAAAAGTTATTGAAAGTAATGTTACTAGAAATTATTTAATTTGCAAGATTGTTATATATCTCTTAAGAATATTCCCTTACTTCGCTTGTTTTTCCTTTACAGTAGACGAAAATGACTCTGAGGAAGACTCGAAATTAACTTTATCTTTCAGAAGCAAGCCATTTGTAATATTCTACTCGATAAACTTCGACAATCCAGCATAATTATCGCATCGAATTTTATCATTATCTCTCACTTGTCTGAGTGCAAGATTCATCGAAGAGTAGCTAACGTTTGTCAGCGATGGCCGATACCCAAATGCTTCTTGCAATTAGCACTTTGGTGCCTTAGCGACACCTTGAAATTAGACTTAAGAATCATGGAAAAACAAAAGGAGATTTTCAATAAACTCGTTGCTTTCTTTGATCATTTTTGACATTGTCTCTGCTAAATTATTGAAAATACTCATAAAAATAGCTGTTTTCTGTATCCGTTTGTCTTCCCAATCCTTGACAAACCGAAATCGAGCGCTCTTCTTCTCAAAGAGACTTTCAGGTTTGGACTGTTAAGTGCTGTAACGTAGTTTCTTTGAAGGTGAAGTGCTTTCTCGATGAGGCGAATTATTAGCGCTGATTCTTCCTGCGATTTTGGTGCTTTATCTTAGCTAAGGAGAACTCTTCTCAGAAGAAAAGTTCTCTTCTTAAGAAACACCGTCGCTTAAGACTAGCGAGCAAATCATGCTAACTTAAGAAACTGTGTTATTCGCATGTTCTTATTGCTGCAGGATCGGTGGGTTATTGTTGGTTTATTGTTCCTGAAGGTTCGATAGTTGATCAGATTCTTTGAATGTCTCTGAATTGTTACATTTTTCTAGTTTTATTTCGCTGAAATTCTACCCCAAAGCAGCTTAGGTTTTCTCACAAAGTTAGGTTTTTATTTCATATGCTCCGCAAAGATTACTTTAAGCTTGAACAATGGTAGTTGTCTCATTCTCTGGTTCTTGTTTATGAGACATATCGAATTCCTTTTTGTTGTTTGTGTTGATGATGATGAGTTATTTTATGATATTTTTGTTTTTGGGTAGATTAAGATTCCTATTAGCTAGAAATAGAAGGATTGGATACAGGCAGATATCTAAAGAATGATTTAAGATCCAGAATTGAGGGTAGAAAATTTAAGATTGAATCGATAGTAGATTCAGCGAGTAATCACAAACAAACTAGTAGCAACTCAAGCTACAGCAGATTCTCAAATTAACTTTTTTCTATTTCCCCAAAAAAGAAATGTTATTTTTGACACTATTACGTTTTCCAACTTTCTATTAACTATTTACAATATAACAATAAATACAGAATTTGTGGTCCCACTCGATTACAAATTAATTGTGATTCATTTAGGAAAAATCAACGGTGATTATTTGCAAGAAGAAGGTGTTTAACATTTCAAAAGAGTTGCATCTTGAAATGGATTATCAATTTTATGTATATCTGTGCGCATCTATGAGATGAGAGGGAAATATATTTTCGCTTGATTCAGAGCATAATAGTTTGTTTTTGTATTGAATTAGTAGTTTTAGTCACTTGAGCATCTAGCTAAGAGGCTAGTAGCAGTGGAACTAGGTCGAATAAAGATTTCTTTTCGATCCATAACAGAAATCATATTTGGAGAAGCAAGTTTCCTAGGTGTTGTAGATTAGTACTGCTATTTATATTATTTTTTAGTATTTTTCTTTTCAGTATTTGAAGTTTATGATTAAGGATTGCTTTTATCAGTATCATCATTGATTTACTCGTCTAAAAAAAGCATCTTCCCAAATTTATCATCTTTTAATAACTTCTTTGTCTGGAATTATCTCTGTTAAGGATGCTGCTGATGCTATTGCTATTTTTCGGAAGTTGGTGATGAGAACCTTGATCTTGAGTTTACCTTTGACCCTCGAGGTGAACTTGACGTTAATATTTTGAACGTTAAAGAATTTGGTTTGACAATTCGAAATTGAGGATTTTTATCATTTATTTTTTGTTAAATCTCTCTATTATCAGCAGAAGAAGATGATAGAATCGCTCTCACCGGAGAAGAAAATAAATTTGTTTCTCCGCTGAGTTTAGAAAAAGGTTCACCTGGTACTTTAACAGCTTGGAGAGTTTCCGGTATTTCAGTCTGCAGATTCTGTGTGTATTACGTAGATTACTTTGAAACGCAGATTTCTTTGGGTAATTTAAACGTCCTGACTGTGCGTGATTTCTTGAGTACTTTAGCTTACACTTAGAACTAGAATAAGTCTTTTTAGAGATTTACTTTGTTTTAGATTTCAATTTTCGATTTGAGTTTCGACAAATGAAAAATAGCTAAATTACTAGGGACTTATTCTGATTGTTCTTCAGCTGTTTTCTCTCTTTTTAACTACTTCATCTTTCCAGCAAGCATTGCACTTGCAAGATAAGCCTTAATTGTCTAACTGCAACGGATATTTGCTTTTAGCATCGAAGAATACATCTTTTCAAGATAAACCTTCTTTTCATTTATTGTCTCCAGGGATTTGAAAGCAGTCAAAGCAAGAACAGTACTTGCATGTTCCTCTAGGATTTAGCTGTATTGGTGATTAAAATATTATTAATTTAGCAAGTAAAATTTTTCTCCAAGGATGTCATTTTTTCTGTCTTTTTCTTTGTCACAAATTGATTTCATTTGAGAATTTTGCGAACTATATTAGAAATATTTTTAATATTCAGAAGATCGATTATGTGAGGAAGATGTAGACTACAGTGATTGTACACTGACCTACCCAATGGTAATAGATCGTTTGTCTCGATTGGAGACATCATCAGCTCTTTCTTTGCGATTTTACTTCACTATTAGATCTTCTTTTTATCGCTGCGACTGCTGAGAAAGAATATTTTCATTTATTCTAATGCTTTCTTTGTTGAAGATAATCATCGAAGACGCCGTCTCCAATGAAGTCTTGTGCTTCTTCGTTGGCGTGTAGATGTTTCGATGTGCAATCTCAATACATTTGTAGTGTATTTGTTGCTATGCATATGATGAGAGTTCTTTATTTTTGGAGTTTTTTCTTGTTTTTTATGGTAGAATCTACGTCATCGCGCCGACAATGCAATTATTGTATTTCGCTAACTGGGAAGATTATTGTTCGTTCTTGAGATAATTAATGTTGATTGGCTGCAAGTAGTCGTCTAATAATTTAAAAGGTAATTCAAGACTTCCCATGGTAGAAGGGGACTTTAATTAAAGAGAAAAAGGAGGCTACTAGGATAGACAATGGAGGGATTGCGTTGAAAAATTGTTGTTTTTCTTAGCATTATTACCTTCTGAAAAATACTATTAATTACACAAAATGATCTCTTAATGCAAAACCTCTCTGGAGAAGATAATCAGACTCATTATTGCAGAGAAAGATTGTTCGCCATTCATCTACAAAGTCCCAGATAATTGGATCTTCAAGGATTGCTATTTCTCAAGAAAATTGGCAGCCTCGATTTTAGCGCCAAGACTCAACATCGCTTGATATAGCTTTGAATTTATCTCAACGACTTTGTTGCAGAGATTGACTGCGATTTGTCGCATAATCAAGTGGTCAGCTTGGACGCTGCAGAAGAGTTTCACAATTTCTTTTTCTTTTTTCACACAATCATTAGCTTTTTTGCTGGATTCGGATACTAATTGCAGGTAATCTTGGGTTTTACTTGGTGTTGATTTTGGATTCACAGAAGTGAATTCGTAATTGTGCGCATGTTTTAAAAAATATCTGGCGTTGATGAGCTATTCCAAACTTGAGAGCCTGCAAGTGTATGAGGTGAATATCTAATCAACTAACGACTGCTAAACTGCCATAGTAGGACTTGACAGCGAAAGAGAGGGTCTCCGGAAAGGAGCATTATGTCCTTTGAACTTACATGCCACAACTTATTCCTGCAGACTCTCGAGTTTCATGATTAAGAAAGTTCACAAAAGAAGAATTCTTTGAAACTCTTAATCTCGATTTGATTCTACTTTTTGTTAAGTCTTTCTTGCCCCGGGTTATTAAACAATCTTAAAATAAGTAAGGTCATTTGATTTTTATCTTAATTGTAGTAGACCTACAATTTGAAAATAAGAAATAAGATCACTCTTAAGATAAATCAGTCTCAATATCACTCTTTGTTTGTTTCCTTTGCTGTTTTACATTAAAAAATCTACAGATATTAATAATAATAACCTTTTAAAAAAAGTAATCTGTGAATTTGGCTTAAAAAATACAATGATAGTAAATTGTTGAATTTTTCTGATATTCTACTTCAAACAATTATTTTCATTTTTCTTAAATAAATTGGTTTTCCTTTTTTATTCTGACAATCCCTGAAAATCTGCTGGTTTTGTTCCATTACATAAGCAAACTATTTGAGCACAGACATAACTCACAACAACAAAAAACAAATTAGCTTTTTTAACCTAATTTTGCCTATTCCCTCATTCTTTTTTAGCTATTGCTTGAATATGCATCTTATCTTAATCGTTGAAGTCATCTGTTTAATCGAAGAAATCATCAAGTTCTGGAGAATTTCTTCCCTCTGCTCCTGAAGATTCTTTTCTGCTTCCCTTATTGCTGTTGTTAGATTCTCCCTTCAGATCATTGATTCTCTTATCTTGTAGCACATCTGTATCAGTGTATCCTTAAGATAATAAAAATCTTTTGATTATATCAACTTCTTACCCTTCTTCTTTATTAAAACCTTCGAATTTTTCCTGATCTTTCAATCGTTGTTATGCCTTTTACTGCTACTCCTATTATTACTATGCCAATTTAGCTGATCTTTTTTCTTATTTTTTTTATCTTTCCCAAGCGATTTCTTCTTCTTCAGTGGGTGGTTTAGGTTGATCTACGAATTTGTTTTTATTTCTCGAGAAAACAATTCCTTAGTCTTTATTTTTCTTTTAAGTTGCATTCTTAACTTGCTCCATTTCTTTATCTTCTTCTCTGGCGAAGGCTTCTTCTGGTTAAAGAGCTTTACCACCATGGTTTGTGATTTTTTGCTCGTTCAGCATAGAACTCAAATTTCCTGATGAAAAAAGCAGAAAAATAAGATAACAAAACAACTAAAACAAAAGAATAAATTTCAAACCTCGTTTTGTGAGCATGCCTTTTTTCGGTTATTGAATTTCTGCAATCTATCTTTCTTCTAGCTCTTCTAGCCTAGTTGAGTGATGGCTAGTTTTGTTATTATCATCTTTGACATCCTTTTGACTAACTTTCTCTTGCACAAAAGGATATGGCTACCAAGCAACTTAATAAAGATCTGTTGACGAAAAGTCTATGTACTTGCATAGCTATCCAGTCTTGTCAAATACTCTGAGGTTATTATCTACCCTAAGCTTAGGGAATAGCACACCAAACAAGATTCTGCTTCCATCAAAACTCCAATCACAGGTGACAGTGCAATGTGCTTTAAATTAGCCAATTTTCTTGAGTTCTTAAACATCCCAGACTTCAATGTCACCTCCAAGATTCCCAAATCCACCTAAGAACAGTAATTTGGAAAAAGGATTCCAATTTACTTTGTTAATGTGATGCCTTCCGAATTCGAAGAGCGGAACACCATCCTTTAGATGCAAAAAAGAAATTAGAACTTATTCCAAACAATTTCAAAAGATGCAATTACTTTGGTGAAGATGACACTGTGCGAGGGCATACCACCTCCAATCACAACGAAATGATCACTACTTGGCTGCCATTTGATGTCATGGATCACACCTTTGTAAAAGTTCAGCTGCTCTAAGGACTAAGAATCCTCCTAAACATAAATGTTTTTTAAGATAAATTTTTTATTTCATCAAAAATAATAGTGGTTTTTATGATAGGTCTTAAGCAAAATACTAACAATAAATTTATTAACTTAGTTTTTATCTATTTAAACTAGTCTTAGATTCATTTGTTACCTTGAAGCGATAGATTATGTGCTGTCCGTAGTAAGTATTACCTGTATCGTCTTTAATCGTAGAACACCAAAGAAGAAGATGTTTTCCATCGGGGGACCAAACAGGAATAACTTCCTAGCTTTTCGAGATGGTTTAGTTAAGAATCGGATGGCTTAAATCACTTAGATTAAACAGTTTTAGCTAAGCTGGAATCATTTCGTAGCCTTTGCTATACTGTAATTAATTACAAATCAAGTTTTTTGTAAAATAAACCCCCTCTTCATCCCTAAATTCTTACTTCTGGTGTGAGGAAAAGAAGGCGTTATTGTTCTGCTGAAGGAGACAGATACTGATGCGTAAAATTTTCTGTGTTGAGTGTTGTAATTAGCTCAAAAGTGGTAGTATCGTAGATCTTGAGTTCTCTTTTTTCTCTGATGAATATTTAGCTCTCGTTTTTGTCGAAGAGAATCAGATTCGG
>Ga0302271_10001821_pt1 | contig 20016 bp, 11 predicted proteins | sample III_Bog_N1_1_FD_198767 | JGI IMG/M metagenome (GOLD analysis project Ga0302271, IMG submission 198767) | Peat permafrost microbial communities from Stordalen Mire near Abisko, Sweden - III_Bog_N1_1 | ecosystem: Environmental > Terrestrial > Soil > Wetlands > Peat | place: Sweden: Abisko... | reverse complement strand
GAAATAACTATTTTTTAGATTTATTCCTAATCAGAATATAGAGGATCACTTGTTTTATCTTGAAGAATTCACATTCAGAAACTTATGTATCTGTCTATTTGAGAAAGAGAGCCATCCTTTTAATAAATCAGAGAGAAAGCTCTAACTAAAGAAAACAATTAATTAATCATATTAAATAAAGCAAATCAACTTTTTTCAAAGAAAAATACCTAGAAAAAAGTGTAAAGCTTCTCAAACTGTAAATATAAAAGACACCAAAATTCTTCAACTTATGGGATAATTACTTGTAAAGGCATTGAATTCCCTAGCTTCATCATCATTGCAGTAGAAAAAACAAAAAATATTGATGCTCGGTCTTGATGCAGCAGGCAAAACAACAATACTTTACCAGCTTAAACTATCCGAAGCAGTCCAATGTGTTCCGACAATAGGGTTTAACGTTGAAACAGTTAATTACAAGAACTTAAAATTTACTATCTGGGACATTGGTGGATAATGGAAACTTAGATAACTTTGGGATTATTATTTCAAAGGGAACAACGCTTTGATTTATGTTCTAGACAGCACTGATGTAGAGAGAATGGAAGAAGCTAAATAGGCCCTTGAATTAGTTTTTTCGAGTGATGATATGAAAGGAATTCCTGTGTTAATTCTCGCCAACAAGCAAGATGTTACAAGAAAAATAAGTGTATCTGAAATATCTGAGAAACTAGCCATGGATAAAATGAAAGGCGTTGGATAATGGCATATCCAAGGATGTTGTGCTCTTAATGGAAGTGGAATACATCTTGGACTTGATTGGCTAGCTACAACTCTCAAGGAAAAAATTAAACAATGAATGCTCAAAATAATATATTTTTAAAACTCAACCATCCACTTGTATCTTCTACAGTGATGGTTCTTATCCAAGAATATTTTCTGGACATATTTATATCTCATTGGCTTGAAAATGTATCAAAACAAATACTTAATCTTATTCAAATTTTAAATTCTGATTTTAAAAACTCTTTTAACTAAATATGGGGAATAGAAAATAATGAATATTTATTTGATTCATACAATTTCCTTGTAGGAAAAGGGAAATTGAATCTTTTTTTATGACGTGTATTAAGTTATATCCAGTGAATAGAGTAGTTTAATAGGTTATCAAAGCTTCTTTGAAAGACAATATTTTTGAAAGAATCTTTTCATTTTAAAAGAATAGAGATTTTTCGCTTGAATGGGTGTGTTGATTACAAAAGCCTTGCAGACAGATACAAAGAAACAACAATAAATCCTGCTTTTAGGTACATGTTTAGCTGGAAAAACTACAATCCTCAGTCATCTTACAATAAAAGAAATCAAAGAAACTGTTCCAACTATTGGGTTTCTCATCAAAGAGATTCAGCACAGAAATCTTAAAATAGTGAGTTGGAATAATCCAAGGTGCATCTACCCGTTTAGACAACTTTGGAGGAAATCTTACTTCCCTGAAACGAAGGCTTTAATCTATGTTGTTGATAGTACCAATGAGCTAGAGTTTGACGAAGCTAAAAATACTCTCCTCGATATTCTCTAAACAGAAGAAATGAAGGGGAAACCAGTGCTAGTTTTAGCGAATAAATCAGATGTAGCCAAAATAACTTTGGAGTTCATAGTTGAAAGCTTAAAATTAGATACAATTGAGGGCATAGGAAAGTGGAACATTTAAAGCTGCTGTGCCGAAAAAGGAGAAGGATTGCAGAGTGCTATTGAATGGATAGAAGAAGCGCTGCTAGAGAGGGATGGTCAAAAGGAAAATTAATGACACTTATTTTGTCTATTAAAGCATTCAAGCTTTAAACAACTTTGCGATGTAATGGAAATGACTTAAGAATTAGAAGATTTTTAGTGTAATTATTGATAATAAATTTTTTGAGTTTTTAACTATTATTTGATCCTTTTTTTTTGAGATTTCAATTATTTTCTATCAGATTAAAGGGCATTTAGCCTTCAATATCTGAATTTTTCCTAATAATAATTTAAAAAGAGCTATTTAAATCAAAATACTCAGAAATCTTTGGAGCGAGTTTGCTTCCTGCAGTAAAATCAAAGAAACTTTAAAAGAGAGCAACGAAATCTGTCAAAAATGATGTATTTAAAGCATTTTCTACATTTTCAAATATTGCATCTTTCTCTTAAAATAATTTAAAATGTATTTATTTGTTCTTAAAAGCTCTTATTGTAGTGAACCACTTCTTCTCATAACTTTAAAGCAACATAACATCTGTAGTATTTAGAAAAGCCTAAAAAAATTTCTTTTTTTTGAAATGATTTCTGAAAGCTAAAATCACCTTATTTTCTAATAAAAATCATGAGTTTTAAACACCACAAATCCACTCATCTTGAGATGGATATTTGACTTTGAAAATTAAAGAAATAGCAGTAAAAAAATCACAAAAACATTTATTGTTAAAACTTCTTCTTGAATTTGTTATTTAGATTTTAGTTCAGAAAGAGTGAATCACTTTTATTGATTAGTTCACTATTATTTATGGGTATGTGTGCTAGTATTATTGAACTTTCAGCGAAAGAAGTACCAAACATGGTATTTAACATTTTAATCTTTTAATCAAGATTCAGTACGTTGAATGCTTATTCAGCTTTTTTTATGACTACCCTTCATTTATTATAACTCATTTTTGAATTAAAGCAATAATCAGTATGTCTGCTTTCTCATATCTTCACTCAGTTTTACCTATGTGGGGAACTTATTTATTCTACATTTTTTACTCTTGATATTGCTGGATAGTTTCATCTTCCTTATGGTACCTCCTTAAATCTTCGATTCGATCACTAATTGTATCAATTGGTATATTCTTATTGCTTGGAGATTTATCTGTAGTCCTTAGATCAGTTTTGGTAGGATTTAAATCGTCTTATTCGTTCTAACAAAAGAGAGGAATTTAAAATAACAAAAAACAAAAATATTTTGGTTGTTTTTTTGAAAAAAGGAATCTCACAAAACTGAAATTCAAGTTTAATGCAATCTGTAAACTGTTTGAGCTGACTGCTTCATTCCCTCCCATCGACTTTCTCATTGTATGTAACAGAATTTTACAAAAATAATTTGATATTTATTTGCTAAATCTACCTATGATCCCATCTAAGCTGCTTAGATTAACTTATGATTTGATTCTTCGGTTAATCTCTTTGATTGCTTCAACAGTTGCTATTCGTCTATGCTTTCATATTATTATGTTCTTAATTCTTATTATTTTGTTATCTACTATTATGGGTGCTGATGAAACACTGTTTTATGTTATTATTTCTCAGTCAATTCCATCATCTTCAAAGATTTAAAAGCTCCTGTATCATTCTCTGTGGATCCTTGATATTAGATCTATTCTTCTTGTTATTTCTCCTATTTAAAGTCATTTTTATTCCTAATATTCTTCTGATTCAAACTTGTATTTTCTTATTAATTATCCCAATAAACATTACAGCCTGATTGCATTTCGACTTGTTATTGTTCTTATTGTTCTTGTTAAAACTGTAATTGAGTTACATTCTCTTATTGAATGCTATTAATATAATTCTTTGTGCTATCTTTAATTTCTAAAGATTGCTGCTCCAGATCTATTTAAGGCTCGTTAATATCAAACCCTTTATTTCCTTTCCTAGTGCCAATCGAATCTAAAGGACTAGAAGATTAAAAAGGATACTTTTTAGGTTGTTTACTTTAAGATAAAAAGGACTATTATTTTTATTATTATTCGGATATTTACAAGACATGTTCTTATCCTTTTACCCTTTCCTTATTCCTCTCAGCATTAATCTCCTAGTTTTATTCGTTTATATTGTCAATATCTCTTTAACCATTATCATTATTATCTCTCCCATTGTTGTTAATAATTTTTAGTTTAGCTTCTTGTTTTCCTATTTCTGTGCATAAATCATCTTCTTAGACATCCGCACTGTTACACACAGATCGATCTATCATACCCTAATCAAATAAAAAAAGAGCAAAACCAGTTTTAGTAATATCCTTTCTCTCATTTCTTGCTCATTTACCTGTATGATCTACTATGCTAATGGTGTAACTTCTCCTTCTTCTTATCTATCTCCTTCCGATTTGCTGGATTCACCAGACGCTGAGAACGGAGTAATTTGCTAAAAATTTTTGTTCCTCCGAAGAAAGCAATCACAGCAACATGCAATACATCTGCTTTTCTTCTTCTTCGAGCGTTTAGTCCTGTATGAAGACATTCACAAAAGAAAAAAAGAGCAAAAATTAGATGATTTTTTTGATTTATGTTTGAGAATATCACTGACATTTCCTGTTATATTTTGAGCTGTTTCGACAAAGGCGTCTTGAAGTCTAAGCGATCTACACCAGCACATATCCCATAAGGCTAATTATTCTGCACGCAAATGTGAAAATTTATGAAATGGAATGACTAACGAAATCAAGGATAACAAGCCATTCATAGCACACTTATTATCCGAATTAATCATAATTTCTACAGATTTAGCGATTCTGGAGTTGGAGATGTATTCAAATGTGGAGAGGTTTTTCCATTTAAGCCATGTATGAAACATCAAGAGGTTAAAATCGAATACTCCCAGAATTGCAACAGCTATCAGCCATATCCACACTACTACCTTCATAGCTGTGTACTAAGAAGAAGAATACCCTCTGAAGGTTTCATGGTTTTAGGATAAGCTGTACGTCTCGTGTAATGACACACTCAAGAACACACAGTATATGATGCTATTAACTAGCACAGCGATGATTAACGCAAAGAACAGCTTATAGTTCTCCTAGCCTATGCAGTTATTCAGCCATTAGCAGTGATGATCGAATTGATTCACACATCTAAATAGAAAAATAAAGAGAGAAGTGAGAAAAAAAAGAGGAAGAATGAAAATTAATCTATATTTTTTTTTAATATAAAGGGAAGAAATTATGAGATATTAGGGCTAAAACTAGCAAACTTAGCTCATTTTCCCATTCATCCTCTCCCATCTTTTTTCTTGTCTTATTCTCTTGGACAACTTATTCTTTTTTCGAATATTGTTGACCTGTTGCATGGTCTGCAATGTTTCGATTTCTCTTGAACATGTGCCTCACAGATATTGCAGAAGTATTCGTATGCACTGACATCATGCTCTTAGCTGAGTCATCCAACAAAAAAAGCAGAATAAATAAAACCAAAACAATTTTCACGGTGTGTATGTTGTGTTTTATTATGATTACCTTTCCCTTTGTGCTTGTTTCTGTGTGAATATGACTGGATCAGTAGGATCAGAATAGCTCGCTGCGATTGCTAGAACTCCCATAATCCCTAGACTTAAATAATACAACAACCCTGCAAGAATCTGTTTCTAAGTGTTGAAAAATGGCGACACACAAATAGCAAAGACTGTTAAGGAACTCATGTAAACCAGATAAGAGACGATTTAAAGGAAACTAAAACCTTAATTGAATCCATTCACACGCTTGACTCCTGCGAAACACTATCGCTGCCGAGGAAGGGTAGAAGAAGTATCAGGGGAGATTTGTGTGCTGCTGCTCATGTTATTTAAACAAGAGTCAACTGGTAAAAAAGTGTGAAGTGCTAGATGTATGTTCCTACTGTTAGACTTACAGGACTATTGAACTACTACTCCTTAGGGTTATTTTGGCGTGCAGATGATTTGGAATAATAATTAATTAACTAATACAAAATGAATTGACTCTAGAAATCTTCGATTAATCAGAAAGAAAATCGCTATTTTAATATTCAATAACATAACAAAGAACAAAAATGAGAACTTAAAAGAATTTATGTTTACTTTTTGATACTAATATATACAACGCAGAACGTTTTTGTTTGTCGTTTTTGTAAACTCAAATCTGCTATTCATGTTTAGATCTGCTTAGATTATTGAATGAGAAAATCTAAAAAGGAGCTTAGATTTCGATTGAAAATAATAAAAATAAAGAGAGAGGGAGGATATTGTGATATTGTTAGTGGAATTGTAAATCTGTCTATCTCTGGCACTCTCACCAACTAATCTAAGAAATCCTGCCCAAAACAATAAATCATCTCACTGGTGCTATTATTATCCAGCCATTTAGATATTGAGCCCTTTTTCCAAATCAATCATCTATTTGCACTATTATCAAATGTTGCTATTGTGATAGTATTACTATTATTCTTAGTGTCTTGTGCAAACATCTCTGGCTATGATAATAATAATATATTTCGTCTACTGGTGATCTTCGTCTTAGTCTTAACAGTACTGCCTGGATTACTAAGATTATTGATACTACTGTTGTTGCTATTTTTTGTCGTAGATGGGAAAAACAATTCATAGGGAGAAGCATATGGATCAACTCTAGAAGGTTCTTTGAAGATTGAATTATTATTACTGGCAGTGTTGACAGCTATAGGCAATAGATTCCTAGAGAATCTTAGCAAACCATGCTGTTATTGCGATGATGCTGAAGTGATATCGTCTTAGATTAATGGTTTCATAAGACTTTAGATTGATCTCTTCGATGAAAATGAAAGTATCTCAACATCTTCAAGAAACCGTTCTTTCTATTAGACATTTCTCTTCACTGCGATTGTCCGAAGAGAAGATTACGATTCACATTGTTGGTTCTTTTCAGATTGTTCTTCAAGATCGATAAGGCTCATCGGTAAGAATGAAGATTATTATTAGGGTTTCGTCTAATAGTCTTAAGTTGTGTTATCATAAGAATTTAATGTATTGTTAGTATAATTTACCCTCGCTAGTCTTATTTGCATCGAACCATTTTGGTGTTATTGTTGCTGTTAGCTGAATGATTCAAGCATTTTAGGCCTGCATCTACGACGCAAAGGGGAGATCAGTTCCGTTATTGTTTCCATTGATTTTTCATTAGGGATTGCAAATTAGCTTAGAGAATGCTATTAGTTTCTGTAAGAAGTTTTTTTTTATTTAGTTTCCTGTGGCAACTCAGGATCACTGGTAGGGTGTTACGCTAGTTGATTTATGATATTACTATTGATTTTAGTTTGTATCCCTGGTGATGAGACCTTACTGTTATTTCGAGTATGCCCTTCAGTTTCAGATTCTCTGCAACCATGAATCTTTGGTAATTTCATGAGATTTCCAATGCTGATACAGCTTCTCAAGGCAGCTTGATTCAGCACCGAAGAGGATTGTCCATTGATATTTTCTTATTTTTTGTTTTCTTTTCCATCTTTGGCATAGAAATTACCAGAACTATTATCAGTTAGTACTCTTTTCTCAATAGCGAATTCCAAGAGATCATCGTTTTCTTCTGGGAGCTTTTGTAAGGATACTTAAGTCATCGAGTGAGGAATTGGATTGCTGTAGGTGTTGCTGATATTTTAAGAACTATTGAATATCCCATTTATGGAATTATTCCGGAGATAGGATTTAGATGTAGATATGGTTTAGTTTGAGAGTTTGAGTTCGAGTTTAAGATGTTTAAGGACAATAATTCTAGCTTCTGATAAGGAAAGTCTCTTGGTTGGATCGGTTCTAAGCATTGGCTGGAGGAGATCTTGGTTAAGTTCGGAGTATTTTGGATTTAAAAGAGGATCGAGTGCTTTTCCATCGAGTTTCATGTTGATTGATTGTTTTAATTAGAGAATCACCTACGTTGTAGCAAGGAATACTAACCCTAAGCTGTAGATGTCACTCTGTTGAAGAAAAGAGAGAGAGAAAAGAAGGTAAGATTGGAGAGAGTTATGAGAAATATTTATTTTTGTTTACTTCTTTGGAGATATTCTGCTTGATTTGGAGGGAATGGTGGAGATATTACTCTGGGGAGGATGAAAGAGGAGTGTATCCTTTCTATTGAGAAATGCATGCAAATATTAGCAAAAAGAAGAAAATATGAAAAAGGGGGGGATTTAGGTATTTATCATTTGTTATTTATCTCTTACAGGGTTAAGCGTCGAGAGTTCTCCATCTGAGAGAGTATGTGACAGTCCAAAATCAGCTAGGAAGGTTGAAATAAGCAAGTAAATAAAACGGAAAACTCAAAGGAAAAAGAGAGAAACAGTTAAAATAAATGTAAAAAATGGATGTTATGGAAGAGAAACATAAGAAACAAACTACTTGTCCAGTATATTAAGCTGCTTAAAAACCTACTCAAGTCGTCTAGAGTGAGTATTCAAGCATCCAAAAATTGGGTATGAGCTGCATGTGAGTGCGTTAATTAAAATAATCTCTTGGTGTTCTTTCCAGTAAATTTATTTAACAATTATTTATCAGTAACAAGGAAATTCTTGAAAAAATAAGAATATTCTTCCCCACAGTTGTGAAAAGATATTTGATAAAACTTAGCTGGGAAACTGGGGGGGTGAGACTATTTAAACAAACTATCCAGTGGTTTGCATGGAAGTGAGATATAACCTAGCGGGTGTTAGAGATTTGATTGATTTTTAGATTACATATTAATGAATAGCTTACTGTATTTCCATTTGTTGTCTGTGCCGAAGAGAATATTTGACGGCTTAATGTCAAGGTGAAGTACTCCTTTGTCATGTAAGAATATCAACCCGTCGATTAATTGTAGCCATGTTTCTAAGAGGCTCTTCTTAGTCGGCCATTTACTTTCTTCCGCGCATTTCTCAAGATAAGACATCAAATCAGCTACTCAAATAGCTTAAAATCAACATAAGTTAGCTAATCTAATCGCTTCTTACTTTAGCAGAGTTCCATGACAATAACTTGGACGTGTAATTCGTTATTGTTGATGATTTCCAACCCAAGAAGTACATTTGGATGGATGAGCTACTATTAATGATTGAATTCTTCCATATTATTGAAGAACTGTTATCTTGATGAGAATTTAAGGATCTTGACTGCAACATATTTAGCTCTAGAGAAACTAAATGCCTTGATGACTATCCCAAATCCACCTTAACCGAGAATTTCATCTGTAAGAGAAATTGCTTTGGTTCTGAGGAATCCTTCGAATTGAGTTTTCTAAGAGATTGTCCAGGTTGAGAAGAACGCAGAGTTCAAGATTCCATGGTTGTTTACTGGTGAAAATTGATTAAAAAAGGAAGATAAATTAGGCTTAAAGAGGATATAAAGAAGGAAAAAAATAGATAGAAATATTAAGAATTTCCCAAACTGTTTAGAGCGAAGGTAATTTGTAAAGCTTGGAAATTAGAGAAAGAAATAGATAGAGCTTTTCAAGGTGTAATTATTCTGATCATTATTTGGATAAAACAAGCTTATTTAAAAAAGACAAAATACACCCTTTCAGTTGAAGATTTATGAATATTTTGAAACCCCCCATTGAGCAACCTTCAAAATGCTCAAAATATCTTCGAGTTCATAAGAATCCAATCTAGCTTTTTGTTGAATATTTTCTGACCTTATTTCTGTTATGGCTGTAGCTTCTTTGGCACACTCTTTAGTTTAGTCTGTGATTTTGAACCTGACTCACCCATAATTAAATCCTATGAGAAGTTTTATTCGCTCTAAGACAGATAATACGAGAGTTGAATGGATTTTAGTAGACGTGCTTGAATCCAACTGGCAGACTGTTTTAGAGCTAGTTTGTTAATACTTTTCTTTTTATTGTTAATGCTCCTTCTCTGCGCTACTCGAATTATGTATTAATTAACAGCTTATTATTTATGCGAACTATTCTTATTAAAAGCTCTGCAATAATTTTCTTATTCTTAATTTTTATGCAGTTTTCTGAGTTTCCGTGTGTGTGGGTGATGTGTATCCAGTGGGTGTATTAATTTGTTTTTGCTTCTTTTTCAAGCAGATTATGTTGTATTTTTTATGTGCGTTAATTAATTAATCAATCCCTTTAGTTTCTCAATTATCTTCATCATCATCCCTAGCTTTCCAAAGTGTACGCACTTGAATCAATCAATCTATTAATCGTTCGATCCACACACAAAGTCCACCAGTAAGCAATCAAAAAAGCTAACCAAAAAGAATATTATTTTTTACTGGTTAAATATTCAACTGGAATGAGAATATCTATAACAAAAGAATTATAAATTCAAAATAATTCCATAAATATCCCTGTATGGAGATTAATATTCTCTTTCATTTCTTCATTGCTATGAGCCTTTCCCTTTCCAAAAACAGAAGATCAACCAATCAACTGACAGTTAATTTTTATCTCTTTCTAAGGGTTTTCACAGTTTCTCAAAATCTCTTATTTTAATTTGTTTTTCTTTCAGTATTTCTTAGATAAATCTCTCTAGATCTCTTCTTGCTTTTTGTTTTTTCCCCCTTTACAATTCTTTGATTTTCTAATACCTTCACAGTAAATATCCTTTAATACTAATAATTACTTATCATTTCAGCGAATTTGCCTGGGGGATAAATAAGTCATACTATTCCAATTTAGATTTGTTTATTGATCTTCCTTTCCTACTGACTTATCTTTCTGAACTAAAAAGTAAATGAAATGAGACTAGTTTTCTAAAATTCAACAATACAAACGATGGATATTTGACAAGGTAAACTCGATAAACTGATGAACTCGAAGAATTCTGACTCTTTCTTTTGTTAAAACATGTAAAAATATTATTTTTTTGAATTATTTTTTATCAATCCAAACAGACTAACTCAAAAAGTAATTCTCTAGGATTGATTGTCAATGGTGGCATTAAGAACCGCTCAAACGCTATGATTTATGCACAGTTCGTTAAATGAAAGCTCTTTAGCTAGCCTCCAATCACTTAGAAGTGTTTATTTTATCGTTTAATGAACCTATCCATTTCTTAATCAACACCATTTGCGAAGATTCTATCAGAAAGAGCTCTAGCAAACTGATAACATATCGCAGTATTGATTAGGTTACTTTGAAATGAGAGCAGAGAAGGCAACGAAATCGTCAGATCTGATAATAGTTCGCAGAAACCTTAAGCTAATGAAAGTTACTTGCCAGTGATTTAAATGAATGGAGGGAATGACTCTTTGGTTTCAGCTAGCGATGGAATTTGAAGGAAGAAACTTGAATTGGACATGTGCTTGAGGAGAAGTAGAAGGAGTTCTTTTTGTTTTTGGAGGCCATTGTGTTCGTTGCTAAAGGCAAGCATATCAGAATCCTTAATGAGTAAATTATTTTTGACTTCAAGATATTGGAGATTCTTGCTGTTTTGGAGTATTTCTAGGAGTTCATTGATGGATAGAGTTGATTTACAGCAGAATTAGTAGTCTTTATGGACAAATTCTTTGTATTTTTAAAAGAAATGATTAGCTGCAAAGAAGATAGCGCATAGTCCTGATAATTAGCAGATAAAGAGGAGATTGTGGATAAGAATTTATATGGATGATGGAATTATTACAGAGATAGCTATCATGACTATGATTTCAATAGTTTAGGATCCGAAAATCAGTGACTTGGAGAGCTAAGTTGACTGAATGACTTGCCAACGATCTGGATGCATGCTACTTGAAAGGAACTATTCCAAATACACTGGAATGTTCAGAAAAATGAAGGCTCCAGCTATTAAGGCAATGACAAAAACCTAGTATGGCGAATGAATGTTCGCTTGAGGAGTTATTCCAAAGAAGGGGAGTTTCCAGTGGATGATTACAAGTGTCGAAGAGATTAAAAGAAGGAGTTTTAAGAATATTAATAAGATTAGCAAATCAGGATGAAGATATTTAATTATAAAGTAGAATCCTTGTAAGGCTGTGACATTCACAAGGAGACAACAAATCTGTTTGAAATCAAGGTTTGAGAATGTATTGGAGAAAGAGCATAAGTATTGGTATTCATAGAAGGAATTAAGGAGGAAACCTAAGAGTAGTTGTAAGAGATAAAGAGTATGGTAGATTGGTAGAGAGAAGGAGGTAGATGGAGAAGTATGGATTGCAATGTTTTTGCATGTTTGTAGAGGCATGTAAGGTTATTGCTGGATGAGGGACATATTTGTGTGTTCGTATGATAGTTGTGCTGATGAATCTGAGGGTAATTAAGTAGTTTCGGACAGTTAAATCCATAGGATTGCATCTTAAAATAAAGTAAATAATATATACGATACTAATAAGGTAGATTGTCTATCAATTAATCGCTAAACGCAAAAGAAATTTTTAAGAATGTCAATGAGGATGTTACTGCATGTAGTGGCGTCTCTTTGATTTTTCAAATTGATCCTAGTTATTATGATGTCTAGCAGCTTGAATGCGATTAGGAATATCCAGGATAGCAAGGAGAGTTAATAGAAAGATTGGTTAATAGATTTGCTGGCTACGAGATGGAGAGCACTTACAATGTAATATACCCAAAGAATGATCTCAATAAGATAAGGAGCTTCAAACGAGAAGCCTAGGAAGTGACAGAGTCTCATAGACCCAGAGATTTTGATGTGTCAGAAGGGTTTAATTATGAGATGTTTTTGTTTGTTTGATATAAATTATTAAATTCTTGGGTTTTTTACAAAAAGCAATAATGATAAGTGCCAAAAGGAAATGTATTTCATTTTGTTGTGGTAAATTGATTTCCTGTCAAAAATAGTTTTTTCTTATTCATTTTATCATTTTCTTCTTACAAATAGTAATATTTTAGGTCTAATTCGCTTTAGTTTTTAAAGATAATTTATTTTTGTTTAATTTTTTTCCAAAAATGTATGCCATTACTTTCCCGTTGCTTAATAATAATTCTGATATCCATTTAACCAAAATGAATCGAAAGATCATTACAAAAGAGAGAGAATGCCATTCATTCCCTGAGGTAATCGATTAAACGAAAAAACAAATATACAAAGACATATTTATGAATCACATAGAAAATAGTAACAGTGAAACAATAACACTAATTGAAAAAAAGAAGACGAAGGAAGAGATCAAACAATACTACTAGATTAGTAGTTTCCTAGCTAGTTGAATAGAACCATTCCTATTTGTTAAAGTAGCATTTTCAGTTAATCAATCCCCTATGAGTTTTGCATTAAGATCTCTGATTTCTTACGACCCTCTGAACAGCGTTAGAGACGGTTTTGTGCTGCTTTCTGATTTATTAAACCAAGTTGGTTTTTCTTTTAAGAAATTATAATCTTCGATTGCCACTGGTAGTATGCAGAAAATACCTAATATCGCTATGTAAATGAATATTTAGAATATCTTCTCCTATCCAAACACAGGGATCAACATCTAAATCAACGCAGAAGCAAAACTACCTGCTCCTTCGATGATTCCTGTTACCGTCCCAATTGCTTATTAGTTATTACTAAGGACTGAATGCTTACCAAGATCTATCAGTAATGGTCCATGCTAGACATTATACGGTCCACCGAGAAACACACCGATAAGAAAACTCACAAAATAAAACATAGCTAACGAATCCACTGTTGATTTCAACTTATCGAAGTATGCCAGGGATATTACTAGCAAAAGTAACGAAGGAGGCATGAGAATCCCTCTTCGTTTGTGGAGTCTATCTCCGACATATCCTTAGAATATCCCACCGAGAAGCACACCAAATGACCACATTGTAGAAATACCTGAGGAGTTAGATTCTAAGTTGTTTTATTGAAGGAATTTAGGAAACCAGAAGAGAATACCGTAATTTAATGATTTTAAGCACATGAAATCTAGAGTGTACCATATGACTCCTGGGATTTTGAAGGCTTCTAAAACGGAAATCGATTAATATTCTTGAACGGCTTTTTTGGAGTTCATAATGCTTGAACCACCGTATTTGAGGATAAGTTTTTCACGTAATTTCTCGAGATCATCACTGTCCATGTTTGTCAGCTCGATTTCGTTGGATTTTTATGGCAGCGAGGAAGAAAATTATGCTTTTCTGAAGTAGCTAGGGTTAACTATTGAGCATTCTTCGCATTCATCTTCTTCGATGGTTGCTAGTGCACCTTCAGATGGTTTCTCATTCACGAATTCGTATATTATGTATGCGCAGAACATGCATATCCCACCGAATACAGCGAGTGACCAATACCAGCTGAAATCAAACCGAAGAATAGTTAGATCACCTATGAGCAAGCCAATCATGTCTCCAAAGCTACGACACCCACTCCATATGCCCATAAGCAAACCTAGATTCGTTGAGAAAAATATTAGAAAAACAAATATTCTCCATGTGATGAATTTGAGATTTAAGCAGCATATTTGTAATTTACCTCTGTTATCAGATGAGAACCAATTCCCAAGCATTTTAATGAATCCAGGAAGAGCAGCTGATTCAAAGAGTCCATTGCACGCTTGAAGGAGAATGTAGATGTAAACATCAGTAATGAAGAACACTCTACTGATTCCAATCCCCATAACGCTCAATGAAGCCAGAAACATTCCAAAAAGGAGGAATTTCTTCGGATTATAGTAATCACCTGGCATAACCAAACAAACAATAATTATAGAACCTTCAAAGCTATGGATTTGACATTAACCTAATCAATTATTTTGTATATTTGCCTCCTATCAAAAAGTTATTAGTTTATTTTTGGATTGCTTACTAATATGCCCACAGAAGCAGAGTCCAATACCAAGAAACAATAAAAACGCTGTGTCCATAAGACCTATGTCTCTATCAGTGACATCTGGTAAATCATCTTATATGTACTTCTGTGCGAAGCTCCAGCCAGTGCGCATTGCTATGATTCCCATTTAACAAAATAATTTAGCTAATTCAATCGTATTTCATTGTGGATTTCTATTATTTTTTCTGTAAAGGCTTCAAAATCTCAGCTGGTTTTGAAATATTTACTGTGTAGAGACGCATATCCAATAAAGAGAATGATGAACGTACGGACTTGGCGCTTAAACAGATCCTGCGTGTCATAGTTCTGCTTCCATATCTTAAATGACGATAGCATGTCTTATTTGCTCCTACAAATGTTTATCTAGACTTCTTCCCTATTAGCTAGAATTGGTTTATGAATGTCAAGTGTTGTTTGTTCCTTCCTTGAAGCAGATCTATCTAGCACAATACTTTAGATAATTAGTCTAATCACGGGGGCTGGGAAGCTTGATTGAATGAAGCTTTTCTTTTGATTTTATCTTCTCTTAGTTTGTATGCTTCGATCTGCTTCTAGAGTTGGAGAATTCCCCGTATTTTTTTTGGTTTAGATTAAAATATCTATTTCTTTCTTTTGATTCTATTGCCTCTTCGAGAGGTTTATTGGTGGGCGGGAGGGTCTTGATTCTTGTTTCGGGTTTGTTTCTACTTTTGTTAATTGTAAAAACTAATTTGAAATTTTTACATGCGTTTAGATCTTTTTTGTTAAAGAAATGATAGGATAAACTATTAAAATCTTAGGTAATTTAACAAAAAAAAGATGCTTCTTGGTTTTAAGTCATTTTAATGGCATGCCACTTTAAGAAAACAAAGAAATAAGACTATTAAGGAACTCTTTTTGTCTAAGCATGAAACCAAAGAAAAAAAATATCAAAGGGATTTCAAAAGAGACATTCCCTGCTGAATGAATCCCTCAGTTGTACAGTTTAAACTAGTAGTTTTTAATGAGTAGATCATGGAAATAAAATGTATTATGAGTAAATAAAGACTTAAACGCCTTAGGTAGCTATTTAAATATGTCCTTATTGGTCAGTTTGTGACTCAATGAATAATTAAATAAAAGTGTAAAGGGTGAAAATAATCATGACTTTGTCGATCTTGTTTATGTTCAAATATTATTTCGCTTGTTTTCTACAAAAAAGTTTCTATTTTGGTCTTTATTACGACATTTAATTTACTTTGAGATCTTCGCGTTACGTATTTATTTCAGCATTAATTTGACGTTACAGAGAGGCTTAAATGATTTTTTCAATTCGATCTACTCTTTTTTGATAATTTGTGTTGTTTCCTTGAAAATATCATTGTAAGCGTCATTTCAACCCAAGAAAACAGCTCTATTTCATTTGATATTTTTAATTATTTTTTTGAACAGCAAAAAGATTAATTTGTATGAGCTTAGCCTTCTGCGGTTATTTTGAGTACTTTACAGTGTACAATTAACAATCAGTCAACAAATAAACACATATTTGGATTTAATTTACTTGGATTTATCATTTATTGATAAAGATAGTCATTTTTATTCTAGAAAATGAGGCTTTTATTTTTTTAAAAAAAACCTTCTCATCTTTGATAATAGCTTTCTATGGCGAAATTTAATCATCTGATCAATACAAAGTAGGGAATCACTAGAATTCTAAAGATAAGTCCAAGGGGTATTCAGTGAGATTTCATTTTATTTTGCTCAAAAAATCATCAGTATTCTATGGTATTTTTCTTATCTAAAAAATGGATTTCTAAAAATTAAAGATGCAAATGCAAATATGGTTCTCTTTCATGAAAAAGTCAACAACAAATAGATATAAACTACTGCAATAACATATTGTTTAACTGAATATCCTGCTTATTTTCCCATAATATCTTGCCATCTTTTAAGTCCCTTCATTCTTTTTCATTTCCCTTTTTTCACAGGTTTTTTGTGTTAAACTAGTTTCAAAGGTGCTTTGAGCTCAATGAATATCTAAAATGCTAATTTTGCAGCTGGTTCTTTATTTTCTTTGATTTTAACTTAGCATCCAACTTCCTTAGCATAATTCAAGAATTTCTTTGGATCAACTCTCAAAAACGATGATAACTACGATGCTTCAAATTTGAAATCAAAGATCATTAGCGCAAGCACTATGATATACGAAATAAGTTTATCTTAATGAAGAGGTGTTCGCTGATAGATAACTGTAGAATTTGCTTGAGAAGCTTAATAGAAATTTTTAAGGATATTTCTAAGAAACAGCCCTGGGATTTTAGTCTACGCTGCAATATCATCAAGATTAGCTCCAGACAGTTTGAGTTTATTGCTGATGTTCAGAAGATAATCTAAATAGACTAACTACTTGGCAATCAACTGATGGTTACTGCGACCACCAAATAGAGTTTAGAACTATGAGAAAATCGATCTGACATAGAATGTTAAAATATTTGTCTTAAGAGCTTCTTTCTGGGAAGTTTATGACATAATCTAAGTTGCTTGAGAAGTCAACTACTAGAGTTCTTCTTGAGTGATAATAGCCGACAAGTGATAGATCTAATTAGCGGATTTAGCTTCCAGATCAAATTCAGGAAGAAATTCTCGTTTACTTTGGATATCTTATGTTTTTTCATTCTCCAAATGAGCAAGGGCATCTTGTTCTAGCTCATTACCACGCTCTTTAATAGATTCTTTCAAGTTACTTGAGAGATTTTGATCATGAACGATGTTATTCTAGAGTTATTTAACTTTCTTTCTCGATTTAACAGTACCAAATTCAGCGACTAGCATTTACTTCTGTTCCATATGGGAAGTGTGAGATTTAGCGATGTTCGACTGTGATGATAATTGAGAATTAAGACTCTTTTGTTCTTTGATAGTTGACTGCTATAAACGGAAGAGTTACTCCACTGGGTAGAGCTTGATTATTCCTGTGGAGTCATCTTTGATTCCGATGAGATATGCAGAAGAAGCACCACCAGTTGCAGATGAACCTGATTAATCTTCATTCTGAGTTGAATCTTCAGATATCTTTCCACTGCAATGCTATCCTTTGCCGTAGATCTCTAAAGACTCGCTGGTCATTCTGAGAGCTGTTTTTTTCTTTCCTTTTTCTTGGATGCGGACTTTGAGATTAGTCTCAAAGTCTTCTTTCGCTGGGATGTTCTATTCGAAGCTAGCTAGGAATGGTCCTCTAGCGGAGTGATCGTGTGCTCGCTTTCTGCAAACCTCTACTTGGACACTCATTGGATGGTTTGATGTGTGTGGGATATTTGTTAATTATTGTTGTTTATTTTTGCACACACAATTAATAGTTTCAACCCAGGTTTTAATTTTGTCGTGTGTGCTACACCTACCACACACAATATGCACAAGATAGAGTTAATAATTAAGCACATTCATGGCTTAAAACAAATAAAATAAAGAGATTTTTAAAGTTAGTTATTGATATTTGAAAAAGGAGAAGCAATAGGAGCATTATTAGCTCTCATTTCGACTTGAAAGGCATTCAGAAAGAGAGCATATTAATGTTTTAATTTTTATTATTAACTAAACACACGCACACACAATATAAAAATATGAATTTATTAAGAAGTAGATCACATTTCATGCAAGATCGTTCACTAATTATACTAAAACTAACCTAATAGCTCGAATTTATTCTTTAAAAAATGAGATGTAACCAGGATATTTGTACCTATTAGTACAGCATTCTTCAAAATGAAAAAATAATGTTTCAGTCTTTCATTTCAATTTTTAATATCTCACACAATCCTTTCTCTCTCAGAAAACTTTTCTGGAGAACAATTGAATATTCGTGTAATAAGTGCTGAATCTACTTGATGGTACTTACTCAAGTGCTTGATTGCTTTGGTAAGTAATTTCTTTGGGTGGGTTTGTTGGTTGATTATTCTAAGCTAATTGCATTAAATACACTGATTTCCCACTCTAGACGCATCTTAAGATATCCAATGCATGATCTAAGAGTTTTATAGGCTGCCAGGATGTCTTGGAGTTATCAAATATGTGCTTTGCTTAGCCTGTCAGACAGAAGAAATATTTTTTAAGACATTTTTAGAATTTATTTACATCGAAAAACTCGATTTCTTTTATTTTCCTAGGTTCCGATAGGAATTATACGATATTTAGCTTAGCTTCATCATAGAAACTACGATGGTAGCTGTTTAGTGTGGTTTCAAGGGGGAGAAGTGCTTGTTCATCTAAGTTCTTGAGCATCAGACTAAGCTCAAATTAAGCACCTGAACAATATTTGAGAAGTTCTTAATTGTCCTTTAGGGTCTTGTCGATTCGATGAAGGAGAAAACAATTAATAAGGGTTTCTTGAATAATGCCCATAGCAATTCTGTGTTTGGAGCTGGAATTCTAATCTACAGGGGATGATATCGTTGAGAGTTAGCTTGTCATGCTCGATTCATTCTGCAAATGTAACTCATTGCGACTGGAAAGAAAATGAAATAGTTTAAATAAATATGTTTTGTGAGGTCATTTTTTTGAAATTAATCGATCAAATAAGCAAGAAGAGAGTGAGATATCTTTGAGGGGATCTTTTATCTTTTAAGTTACTCTTGATTCTTTGAATAACTGGAAAAATATTTGTGGATTTTTTTAAATAAATAAATTTAGATTCATGATTAAAATACTTCATCCTTCTGGGGGAGTATCATATCAGAACAAAAGAAGAAATCTAATAATTGTTATTATAATATCTTATCGCATTATTCGCATACTTGTTGGGTTTGGTGGTAATATTCTGGTAGCTGCCTTTCTTAGGAGATTCTATTTGTCCTTCTCCTCCTTCATCTCCTTCTTTGGAGTCGATGTATTGCGCTGAAGATAGTTTATTGAATTTTTCTTTGACAGGCGATGACGAAAACATCGACTAAGATGGTTCAAAACAAGTCATGGATACATTCCGCTTTAGTTTGAGCATAGGCATCTCATGAGTATTCAAGTGATTCTCTTTGAATAAAGGATGATCGAATAGACTATCCCAATCAATACGACTCTCAGGATCGCTGTAAAAGAAAATAATAATAATTATTGTTGGGATAATTAACAATTATTAAATTCTTTCACAAATCTTTGTTTGGAATTATCTCAAAAGTTATCAAAAATATCTTTATTTCCGCTGATAAATTCGATTTTTTGAATGATTTTTGTTGAAATAAAGTCTCTTACATCTGCAGCATGGCATTGAGGAGCGACTGTGTGAGGTGACTGATGCTGATACTTTAAATATTGAAGCTGATAATGCCTTGTTTGATTTTCTTCTGCAGTTCAGGCTCATCTTTTGCAGGGAAAGGGTAATTCAAATCAAACAGCATTTGATAGAATATTATCCCGAGTGACCAGATATCAGCTTTATCGGAATATTTACTAAGCCCATCGTAGACCTCAGGGGCTTTTGTGTAAGGTGTGCCGACTTAGCTTGTCGCGTAGTTTTTTTGCACAGCGAGACCAAAGTCTGCTATTTTGAGGACATTGTTTTTGACAAGGATATTTTTGAGTTTGATGTCTCGATGAATGATGCCCTGCTTCCTCAGAGACT
>Ga0302271_10001820_pt1 | contig 20020 bp, 6 predicted proteins | sample III_Bog_N1_1_FD_198767 | JGI IMG/M metagenome (GOLD analysis project Ga0302271, IMG submission 198767) | Peat permafrost microbial communities from Stordalen Mire near Abisko, Sweden - III_Bog_N1_1 | ecosystem: Environmental > Terrestrial > Soil > Wetlands > Peat | place: Sweden: Abisko... | reverse complement strand
TTGAAATCCTATTGTTGATTTTCATTTTGAGAAAGATTTACAAATAGGAAAGTAAATGTATTTAATTTGGAGCATTTCTAGAGTGATTTGAAGAAATAACACCATTCATGTTCAATTTGAATTAAAACTTCATCTCATTTCAAAAGGTTTATTATTATTTTTTTAAGAGAAAAAAAGAGTGGAATATCTAACACTTTGTACAAAAATTAATAAATCTCTTTTAAAATACATGCACACAATTCAAAACCAACTTTTTTTCTTTGATTTACTTCTTTTTTGTCTGGAAGAAATAATGTCTTCTTTTTCAGGCTCACTGAACTCAAGTAGATTAAGAATTACTGCCAGATATTGTTGAGATTCTTAAGAAATAGTTTCAGAAGAAGATTTCTCATTTCTAAAAAAAATAAATGCATTAAAACAAACAACTTCATCCAATATTATCTAAGTTTTGCTTACATTGCAGCCAAAAACTTCGGGAAGATGGTCTTGAGAGTGGACTTTATTATTAAAGAGCCTTCATCGAATCCAGATGCTTAAATCTTTTGAATCTCTTTTTTAAGTAAAATCACTTGCTCTTGGAGTCTTTCTTCATTGCTTTCGAAGTCTTTAATTTCAATTAGCAGTCTATCTCTTTCTAAGACTAACTAGTCTCTTTAATACCTGATTTGCTTTGTCTTGTATTTCATTTCACTCAGCTATCTTTCTAAACCCTGAAATAAGCGAAATAAACTATTTTGAATATGCAGAATAATCTAAAATTTACTTCTTTGTTGATATTGTTTTCGTTGTCTAAAACAACAGATGATTCATTGTTCAGGAGGGTATCCTTTTTCTATGGAGTTATAAGCTGTGACTCTGCTAATATCGAGATGCCTTTTGCATCTTCAGTTCTGCTATTCTCTTGCTAAATAATCAACTAAACTGGTGGTTGTAGTAATTCTCTCTCCTTACGCTCCCCTTCTTGCTCTTAATTTTCTTAGTAAAATGATTTTTCTGATCTTCCTGATTTATTTAATTCGTCATTGTTATCTTTTTATAATTTTTCTATTAATTCTCTTAAATTCTTTGGGATGGAAGCAGAAAAGCACCATTCTTTTGCCTCGAGTGTTAGTAAATCTTCACTGCAATCTATTCCCCATACAATCTTTTCAAGAGCAGAATCAATCACTTGAATTGCATCCAAGCCTTCATCTTTATTGCTTGATTCTAATTATCCTTCTTTTGACAGTTATGTTCGTTCGGATTAATAAGTTACTTAAATAATCTGATTATTTATCTCTTTGTAGTTATTATCATCACCCTCTGCCTCAATGTTGGTATCCTTTTCTCCAGATGAATTTCTGTTTCTAGAACTTGAAGCTATTTTCTTTTCTTCTTACTAACTTTACTCATTCATTCTACTTTTTCCTTTATCAACATTCACAGACTCTTTAATATCCTTGTTGTTGTCTTCCAAATGTTAGCTACTTTTATCTAACTATTCCTTGATTATTTATTCTAAGTCTACTTTTTGTAATTCCAAATCTTAAATCTGTGTTTGATATTATAACTTATCCTCATTCCAAACAGCTATTTCTTATTCGTTTATGAACAATCTTTACTTAACAATATCTCTCTCATTGATCAGCTCTTCAACTTTACTGGATAACAATTTACACTTTTTCTCATATTACTCCTTATTTTCTGCATTTTTTTGATTCGCCTATTTTAAAGCCTCCTCAACCTCCAGAATCTAAACCTTCATTGTCTTAATCTCTTCTTGCTTCTCATTCTCATAGTTATTCTTCCACAAGGTCTCTTAATCCACTAGCAGTTACTTTTGAGCTAATAGTTCACTCTAAAGTTAGTTAAATTTCTAATTATTATCTCCAGCAATCTTTAAGTTTTCCTCTGTGATCTTCGCTATGATCTCCTTTTGCTGAAGTACTTCCTTTTGTAAATTGGTATTCTCACTAACAGCTGTGAGTACCTTTTGTTATTCTTTTCCATAACTCTCCTATATTTCATGCATTTATTATCTTACCTGTTCAATTTCTTGTTTGAATAGCATATTTTCCTTTGCAGTTTGTTGATTAACTCCCTTAATCAAAAGCATTTCTTCTTAATCCTTTTGTGTATTCAATTTTAACTCCTTTATAAATATGTCTTTATTATTAAGCTGTACCTTCATTTTATCTGTTTCTTCTTTAAGTTTCTTATCATTGTTTTCTTAGTTTTCTTATCTCTCAATCTCAGAAAGTGTTGTCTGCTTATCTAATAATTCAAGATTCACTATTTAAATTTAATCCTTTAGATGTTTAATCTGCTCTTCCTACTCTTAAATAACTAATATCTTATTGTTAAGATCGCTTGTAAGTTACTCATTTTATTAAACTATTTCTTATTAATCATTTTGCAACTATTAGCAAGAATCATAAGCTTCTTGGAGTGATTGGTATTCTAACTTGCATTCAGATAGTATTTATTCTAGTGACTCTTTATTACTTTGATTTTCAGTGAGCTTCATTTAGTATTAACTTATCTATTCCTCTAAACCAAGTATCTACTCTGTTGCTGTCTTGTTTGTTTCTAGATAGAAATGTAATTATTACTGTATGTCTCTCATTCTAGCTTCATTTTCACTTTAAATCTTTAAAATATCTTCTTTCTAATCTTCATATTGTCTTTACAAATTAATATACTGTTCATCTTATTTTTTGTTAGCTTCTTGATTGTTTTCAGCTATTTGATTAGCTTCTGTTTCATTCTCATCTAGTTATTTCCTTAATCTATCACATTCTGCATGCTGTTCTTGTAATTCTTAACTTAACAATTCAATCTATCTGCGATTCATTTCCTTTTGAACTTGCATATCATTTTAATGTTATTCAGCTGATTAATCTACTAAATATATTTAATCGCTCTTTACTGCTTCCTTCAAACTCTCCTTATCCTTTTCCTATTATTATTCTACTTCTCTGTACCTTTCTTCCATCTAAATGCGATTACTCTCTAATCTTTCTATCTATTTATTCAACTCTTCAATTTCACCCATCAAATCAGTTAACTACTATTTTTGATCATTAGATTCATTTTATACTCTCTACAACTCTTCACTAAGTTATTATCTATGTGTCTCCCCTTAGTGTAATTATTCTAAAAGTTTGCTTCTTTCTTCCTCCAATGAATCTCTTTGTTATTTCAACTGCTCATTCATCTATTCTTGTTCTGCATGTTCTCTCTAAATCTTCTCAATTTCTTAAGTTAATGATTCTTCTTTATTTTTAGCTTCATTTTGAATTCTTAGAATATCTTCTCCTTAATGATTATCACTTTACTTCTTAATAACTGATTCCTAATCTATAATCTATTTCTGTAGAATCTACTACTATCCTTTCATAATCGCTCTTTCTCCCCTCAACTCTTCATTTTACTCTTCCGCTGAATCTATTAGTTTTTGCATTTCTGCTATTTACATCTCCAATAAATCAATCTTCTCGTTTGCTTATTTGAACTCCTCAAACACTTCTTAGAGCTCAGAAGCTGCAGAATCTCTCTCTCTTTCTACATCCTAAACCTGTTAGTTGATTCGTTTCAGTTCTTTAATCTGCTCTTCAGATTGCTTAAGATTTCTTTCCAAATTATTAATTTCTGAAATTTTTCTCTGATTCTCAGCACAAACTGTCTCCAGTTTATTGCGTACTTCTTCAACTATTTTTTATAATTATTCTATTTATTCTCTTTTATCTCTCGTATCAGCCTCTAGTTTTATCATACTTTCATCCATATTTCCCTTAAATTCTAATTTCTCTATTTCGTACTGTCTAATCGTTAAATCCATCTAATTTTTCAAATCAACCATTCTCTCTTCAATTAAATTCTTTTCTCTTGTTACTTCCTGCAGCTATTGAAGCTATCTCTTTATGATTTATTTGCCATCAACTAGTTCTTAATCCTTTAATAATGCCTTCTTTCTACTTTCTTCTTGGATCATATTCTGAGTTTTACCTTACCCTTCACTTTATTCTTCCAATCTCTTGACTTAATTCTCGAGTTATTTAATTTTATCATCTGCTCTCTTTATCTAAGGTTCTTATGCCTTTTTTCATCAAAATCATGCAAATATCAATTATTATTAGTGCCATTATTTCAAAAAATATTCATACTTTCAAGGCATTTTTCAAGTTATTAATAGTCTCTTCATTTTCCATAACTACCTAATAAGTCTAATTTTTTGTTTCTTGTTTAAACTCCTAAGATTCTTATTATATCAATCTGATATCCTCTTAATGGCGTGCTTGATTAGTTTAGATGGATTCTTTTAACTTTTGATTCTCAGTAAATATCTCAGCTTTCTGCTTTGAAATACTCTAGAAATCCTAATTCAATTATTAACATTCCTACATTAATGATTCATATTTTTCTTCCTCTACCTGTAATAACTCAACTTTCTCTTCAATCTACCTCTCTAATTATTCATTCTATTGCATTTGTTCCTCATTTGCTTTGATTAATTCTGCATTTTATCTTTATGCCTCGATAAGAGCAGCCACCATTTCTTTTTTTTCTAACATCAACTGATTTCTCTTTTGCTCTGAAACACTTTGCACTGCTTGGAGTTCGTGCATTCTTGTTTTAATCATTTGAAGTTCAGCAGCTACTTCTCCAGAACTTCCTTATGTTTGATCGATATTTTTAGTCATCCCGAACATCGCCATTCCTTCATGTGATTTGGATCTAATTTTAGATTTCGTCAATGCAGAGATGGTTTCTGCATGTTCATTCACACTCTTTCTAAGCTTTTTATTGTCTTCCTTGCATTTGGCATATTTATTCTAAAGATTCTTCTCATTTATTCCAATTTCTAATAATTTAGATTCAAGTTCCTCTTTCTCTCTAATAAATTTATTTATTTCCATTTGCTGCTGCTAATATTTATTGAACAATTCGCTCATCTGCAATGAGTCTGATCCCTCTATTGCTTTCATTTAGCCCTAAAACAACAGTCATCCATTTAGTCTATTTTACTTATAAATGTGTTTAATAATATTTTACTTTTTCTTTTTTCTCATTCTGAAGTGCCTTGATTTGATTTCTTAGTATTTCTATTGTTTCTTCTTGTAAATCTCCTGCTTGCTTTGGTACCTAATTGAACTCTTGTGCTCTTTTAAAAATATTTTATCAAAAACATTAATTAAAAATATTTAAATATTTTACTTTTAGAATAGATTAGAAACTCCATGAATCTTTCTATTGATCTCTTTTTAGTCAAGTAAATTTCTAAAAACAAGCTTAATCGTCTCCAAAGAAGAAGGAAGATCATTTAGTTTAATATGTGATTAATAATCTCCTAAACCTTTGTTGCTTTCAGCCAATGTGTCTACTAGTCTTGGATCGTTGAAGATTGTTTCAAGTTGAAGATAAAAATTTTAGAGATTACTTTCCATGGATAACAGCTTCTTTTTGTAGGTTTCTTCAAGATGTTTTTTATTATAAATAAGTTCTTCTCCCTCAGGATGTTGCTTTGATGAGCTCTCAGCAAGAATAAACTAATTGTTTAGCAGTGAAATTATCTAATTATTTAAGTGATTGATCAGCTCCTGAATTTCTTTTCTCTTGCTAGCAGCTAAATCAGGATTTTCACATAAAATCTCTATTAGACTATCCCTCTTTTCCTCTAAATCTAACTTTTAAGTTTTAATTTCATCCGAACTAATAAGTTTCTGATAGATTCCATATTTGTGGACTTATTTTTCTAACTTTTGAATGACTTCATCCTTTTATTTAAGCACTTTTTCCATTTCAATTATTTCTTATTACTACTTTGAGCCATTTTGCGATTATTTTCGTTCATTAGATGTTTCTCTATTCCCTAAATTTGAACCAGAAGAATTATTAAACATATTTCCAGAATGACGAGACTATGTTCTTAGTTTCTCTCTCTCCATGAGCGTACATTTATCAGTCAGATCTTTAACTGCCGTCATTAATTGTTCATTCTTCTTTATAAAAATATTATTTTCTCTTTAAAGTTGTCTTAGAATCTACTCTTAAGGGTTTGAATCTTACTAATATTCTAATCTGTTTTTCTCCTTTAGAACTTGATCATACTTTCGCTAGTAAAATTCAGTTTCTCCTTGTTTCGCTTTACCTTAACACAATGATTAAGCAATCTTTTTATCTTCCTTCTCACACTCCAGCATATACTGCTAAGACACGCTGTTTAAACTAATATCACCACTTTCATCTGGGTGTCCTTTTCTAGGCTATGAAGGAGATCTCGAATTTCTAGAGTCTCTATTGTCTGTTTTTCTCTTTTGACCACTTCCTTGTAGTGAAACGCATCCTTGCATGGCATTTCCGATGATGCTATTTTTGATTGTTTTATCAATTAAGGATGATTTTCTCTCGTTTTGTTGAAAAAATCCTTAATTAATTCTTGAATTACTTGATTTTCTCTCATTTCTATGGTTATTATTCTCCATTAAAACTGCTTTTTCTTATTTATCTGTTTCTTTTCTGAAAACAACATTTTCATTTTCAGATATTTCTCTTTTGTCAATTATTTCCTTTGATACCAATGAACTAGAAGCATTTCTTCTTGGCATGACAGGAGATACACTAGCTTAATAGAAATCCTAAGAACAATCTCTGAATTTATGTGAACCACTTCTTTCTAAACTGCTTATTCTTGACAGAAGTTCATAGTTTGTTGCTTCCACAACTTTCAGCCTATTCTAAAGTGATGTTTCTAAGTTAATTTTTAAATCTCTCGATTTGTCTTGCGTGCTCTCTGAAATCAAATGATTTAGATAGGTATTCATTTAATTTTTCGATTGCATTACCTATTTAAAAGCCAAATTCAATTAACATTTCAAATACTTTATTTATTCATACTTTATTATTATCATTAATTGCATTGTCTTGTCTCTACTTCTAGATAATTGCATTTCTAGAAGGTGATACTTCTTAAGATAAATTGTTCAATTGATCTTTACTTTTCTCTTATTTGTGTTCATCTCCCTTGATTCTTGTTTTTGAAACAGAATGCAGTCTTTATGGAGTATTGCTGTCTCTTTACGGTCCAGGTTAGCAAAGTGAATCATTAAAGGTTGAATTTTTAGATAAATGCCTATCCAAGAAAGATTTAACTTAGATCGATGGTTTTATTTGGTTTTTATCACTTAATGCACTTGTGTTAGCATTCTTTTCAGAGTCACCCTGATTGCAAGAGTAGTTGAGAGGACTGCGCAGAGGAATTGGACTTTTGTATTCTCCTTTTTGAAAAGATTTTTGAGTTGGTTAAGGGCTCCTCTGATTCTGATTGAAGCTGCTTTCTTTCACGAAATTGCTGAATAAAGTAGTTCAAATCACCAAGTTAAATTTAGAAGCACAATAAAAATTGCTAACCTTCCTCCTTTTAGTGTCTATTCAAGCCTGAATAGCTACTGTTTCATAATGGCTTGAAAGTGGACTGCTTGAATAAGAATGACAGAAGAATGATAATCAAATTAATTGTCTGATAAGATTTGATTTGATTCGTAATTTAATGTATTATTTCAAACAGGAAATTCTTTGAAAAATTATTAAATTATTTTTGAAAAATTTGGATTGAATAGTAGTATTTCCTCTCCAGGTGGTACTCTTCTGCGTTACTGTTGATAAATTATAAATAGCTTTGAATAATGCGAAAGAAGTAGCTTTACAAAAGGGAATTCAAGTTTAATAAAGTAATCTGCTAAACTAAACTGCTAAAAAATATCTCAACCAAAGAATCAGCAGACTACAATTGATTTCATTATTATCATCTTCAATAAACTCATTTAACTAAGAAGTTGTCAGTTTCAATGAGTTTTAACTAAAACAAGATAAATTTTCAAATATTTTAGTACATATTTTTGAATGAAAGAATTGGTTTGAATTATTAAGATATTTTGGAAATAATTCAAACATTTAAATCAACAGCTAAAGAATATTTAGATACATAAACTTCACTACCTCTTTAGCAGGCAGATTCTTCCATTTCATTGTGAAAAACACCAACAACTACTTTGTCAGAATTGCTTAAACTCTGTTTTTTTAGAATTTTTCTTCTTCTTGCCCTGAAATATTAAACAATATTGAATTCTATTAGCTGCAAAAATAATAATTTACTTAATCCTCTTCATCTTCGCTATTGTCTCCAAACATTTAATGTTCTTCCTCATCCATTTTAGATTCGAATGTTTTTCCTTTGTTCACTAAGTCTGCGATCATTTGTTGGTTAAGATCATCTTCAGTTGCTGTGAGCACTTAAAGTGTTCCATCCTCTCCAGCAGTGAGGAATACACCTTCACTCAGCATTTTGATTTATCTTATCTGACTTGTGTGCTATGATTTCATTATCTTAGAGACATTCTGAGTTATTTTATCTTCAACTTTCTAGATGACTCTCTCTTCAATATATCCTCTTTTAAACCAAAAAATAAATCTCAAAGTGTCTTGGTATAAATCAATAACTTTACTGTTCTTTTCCAACGAATATCTTGAACTCGTTGCTATGCGTATCTTAGAATGCGTCAATAAGATAATCTTTATTCAACTCAGTCTGTTACAAACAGAAAATGTTAATAAATGTTTAGGATTAAAAAAATTCTTACATGCTCGATTGCATTGATATTCTGCATAACTGTATCATTTTATGTGTTCATCATAAACACTGAATCAACAGTTGTAATGCCGTAGACAATTTCATTGCTAATGTATCCGCAGCGATCAACTGGTTGATCTGTTCTAATAATAGACTTGCATGCGTCTTCTTCATTTTATTCAGCCAGATCGAACAAACACAACATTCCATCAAGACTGCTGCTTACGAATTATGTTGGAATATGAGGATTAAAGCGCACACATGTTACTTCTTCACCATGAGTTTCGTTAAATTCATTTCGTTGTTTCATTGTTCTAAGATCCCTAAAAAACAAAATGATAAAAAAGCAGCCCCTTCATGAATAATTCTCACCAAAATACTATTCCGCCTTCATCAGCACCTGCAAGAATATGCTTAGACTTTGAAATTGAGTAGATTTCTTTGTTTCCTGAAATCAAAATCAAAATATATCAAACAACAAAGATATTTATTTGCAAATATTTGCCTACTCTTGAAGGATTTGATGAGTTTATTGCCCTTTAAATCGAAGAGGTGGCAGGAGTTGTCATTTGAGCATGTGTAGAGCACATCTTCATCTACGAAAATATCATTTATTCTCTTATTGTGTTTAGTATCTAGCAATCCTCCATAAGTAACAACTCCGGCAGAGTTCAAAGTAAAGTAAGCGACTTCATATGTCGACAGTGCTCCAAATATGGTATTTTGTTTATCGTTCAACTCAAATTTCAGTACATACTCCTCTGAATCAAGCACATCCTATTTTAAAGCATTCTGAAGATGACAGCTGCTAGAAGTCTTCAAACAATTCACTTTTGCTTCCATAACCTCTACTTGTTTTAGTACGACTAAAATTAAGAATACAAATCCGAGTTGTTTGTTTAATAATAAAATTAGCTGCCTGATGCTTATAAAGCTAAAAATTATTATTGATGATGTTTTCTTTGCTTTTATTTGGCAACCAAACCAATCACAATAAAGAATTCTTCTAGGAATCAATTGAATTTGCTTTTATTTGAAGCAATATTTAAGTATTTATCTGAATATATTTTGTAAAATGAATGAACCCTTCAAAAGAATCCTCAACCAAAAAAAATTGAAAAGGAAGTGTCTGCTGTAGACGGACATAAGGGAGTTTTAAAATACCCTTATAATTTCTTTAAAAAGAGTGAAAAAAGCTAATCTAATTGAAGCTGAGGGAAGAGAAACAACCCAGCTGTTTAAGAGTTGCTTACCTCTAAACAATTCTAATAAATGGAGGCAAACAAGAAGAAAGAAGACCTTCAGAAGTGGACAGATTTATTGCTCGACTAAGAACATGCTTCCGAATTCATCCTAGCTAACATCATTCACTGGGAAGATTTTCCGCTGAGCATGAAAATTCAATCTTTAGAACAATTTGGAATAATGATTGATTCTTCTACAGCTGACGAAGATGTAGTCCTCTAGTCATCAATAAATTTCTTCAGTCAAATCAGGCATAACAATCCTAGAGTAGTTAAGTAGACTCTTCAGAACCTCATCGCGTACACCAAAAAGACAACAACCATAAGTATGATATCATTTTATTTTAAATTTATTAGTATTTTAAGCCTCCATTAGAGTAATTTGCTGAACTTGCTTTTTGGTAAATGAGTTTGTTTTTGCTTTGGTTTGTAGATTACAATGTGCCTCATGTTGTGAATTCCTTAATTTCAAAAGTGATGATCCGAAAAGAATTTCGTGAAAAAACCATCGAACTCATTCTGCTCATTTTCTCCAAGTGCAAAGATGGGCTCAACATTGGAATTCAGGAGATATTTTCTCAATCTGCGCCCAAACCAATTTGTGAAGCCCTCTTTGTGTTTGAGCTTTTAGTTGCAAAATAAGCAAAAGAAACCATCATGAAAGAATTTATTAAGGAATATGTCCCTCAAATATTTGAGTACACTTCGTTTTAGTATCCAGAAGTTAGATCAGCTTCTCTTAAGTTGTTTATCACTCTCATCAAGGAATATGGAGAGGCATTTGTAGCTCCATACAAATCCCGTTTGAAGAGTAATCAGCTTGAATTTATCAATAAAAATATGCAAAAAGAGCACGATGTGCTAAAAAATCTTAAGGCAGAAAAGAAAGAGGATAAATAGGAAAAAGTTTTGGAAAAGAACGACAAATTAAGAGAATAATAAGATAAACTTTATGAAAAACCAATATCAATAGATAAAGCTGGTTTGTTAGACTTGTCACAGACTTCCAAGCTTACTTCTTTCTCAAAGGGAGGATCGCTAAATGCATCTTCTACTTCCTCATATAAATCTGTGCTTCCGTTTTCAGAAAAAACAACCTAAAACCAACCTAAGCACTAGAACTACCTTAGAAAAAGTCCTCAATTACCACAAAAGCCTGGATTGAACTCACTATCTTCAAAGAACTAAGAATAAAAAAAAGAAAGTTTTTTGAGTTCCAATTTGAAAAAAGAAAAATCTTTTAATGGAAATAATGATTTATCTAAATCTAGATCTAGCTTTAATTCAACTTTTTAGAAGAAAAAGTTATCAGACACGACAAACACTCTTGAAAATGATAGCTCGAGTGAATTATCTAGGATATCTGAAGTTGTAGTACCTGAGAAACGACAATAAAGGGAATTATCATTTGACATAGAATCACAAAAGAAGGCTGTACTTTAAAAAGTTACAAAAGTCAACCTCTCAGAAATTCTAGAAAAAAGTGCAACATAACCAAAACCACATAAAAATCTAGTCTAAAAGGAAAAAAAAGGTAAAGTTGAGAAAAAAGAAATTTTGGCTGGTTCGAGAAAGAAGAGCTTTTAGAGTATCCATTTGGGAGATGATAAGCTGTCTCCTCAAATAAAAATGAAATTCGATTTTGATTCTTCTAAAATTCTAAAAAAACAAGAGGAAATATCCAGCTCTGAATCAAATAAATCAAAAGCAAGCATTTAAGCTAGATAACCAAAATCTTAAGCGTTCCTTGCGTCGTTTAAGAAAAGCAGTCATTAGAAATAATCAAAAGATGGAAAACTAACTAATTTGAAAGAAATAAAGAAAGAAAATAAAAATAATTTGATAAAAATAGAACCTGTTCAAAACTAAACTACTCCAAATGGCATAGATGATAATTAAATGTATGGAAAAGTGAGTTAAAAATACTTAGAAAGGCAAGAATGTGATGAAGATAGAGTTTTAGCTGAGGGAGAAGATACTTCTCTTGGATTAGATAATAAAGGTTTTTGTGATTTCCCAAATTACAGCGGAAGTGGCAGTGAATAATCACAGAGATCTGATAGCAGTTCAGTTTCTAACTCTGATGAATATCAAGCAGGTCCTACTCCCTAAGGGATCGATACAGAAGTATTTTATGTTATGCCTTTTCTCCAAGAAGAAACACCTTCTGGCAGAGACAATGAAGTTCATTATGCAAAGCCAAATTGCTAAGAAAATTGTTCAAAAGATGAAAAAGTAAAGGAAGGTTAGATTACTCCTCAAGGTGATGATATAATAATTGAGACTCCAGAAGGTAAAGACAACGAGTCTTGCTACGTTAAGCCCAATTTAGAAGCTTTAGGGTAAAATCAAGAAAGATAAATAAACTAAGTAGTGGTGGATATTAAGGGAGCAGACTCCTAAAATAATAATGACAACATCTTGCTAAAAGAATCAGTAAAAAACTATTGGCCTCTTGCAGACAACATTTAGGAATAAATAAAGCAAGTAGCATAAGCAGATAATGATGCAGGGTTGGACAGCAAAGATTTTAAAAGCTTCTAATCTGGTTTGGTCAAATAAAATGATGAAAAATTAAAATAGGGCATTTTCGAAGTTAGAGGATACTTTTTCAAATAAGACATCGAGGAAATTCTCTCGGAAGTAGAGAATGCTGGGTACTTCTTCCCTAAAGATGTTTCTCATTAGAATGAAAAGGAAATTGGAAAGCAAGATAAGAAAAGAGCTCTTAACGATGAAGATAAGATCTACGCTAACTCTATTGTTAATTAAAACTCCATTCGATGTGTATAAAATGGGCCATTAAACGAGCAACTTTTGCAAGCTTTCCTCTCCTTATCCCCGAATAAACTAATCTAAAAATTAACGCAAGAACAAAAGGACCAAATTATCTACACAACAAACAAAGATCAAGTGAATTAATGGTTTAATAAAGAAAAATATGATAACGTAGCAGTCATGTCATTCTTCATTTTCTACATAGGCCAATAGTTTGCAAAACAAGATCCACTCTTCCTTTCTAGATTCTGGAATTTTCAAAAATTCTTGACCTTTAACAATGCTCTGATCTAAGAGCAGACAATTAGAGTAATGCACATTTATTTTAAAACCTTGTAAAAGCATGCTCACCTGCAGAAAAGGGTTAAGCTAAGAATATTGAGAGATACAATAGTCAGACTGATTAAGATCATTCCAGTTTCGAGAGACAAACTGTTTGATTCTGCCTTTGCTTTTGTTGATTATATCTTTGAATTGGACTCTTTTAGTGATTAAATCTTCGATGCGATTTCAGAAGTCCTATAGTCTAATGTCCCTAAGTAAACTGTTGCCTCCTTAAGAATTCTTTCTAATTTCCTTCGGCTTTATGGAGGAAAACGCCTCAAATACCTTCACTAATTTATGAACATAATTAAGTCTATCTCTTTCTCTGCTAACCTTCAAGTCCGAATGGCCGCTATCGAATTCTACCAAGAAGCTTATACAGTAAAAAACAACTTTTAAACAAAATTTATTATTGAAAATTCTTTTTGTTTTTTGAAAATAATCTAGTGGATGGGAGATGGTATTTTTGAGTACACCAAGCAGTTGAAAAAGAGTCAACTCTTTTAGTTGGAGAAAGCGTTTTCTCAGATGAATTTGAAAGAAAAGAGGCCTCTTAAATGTCCCGAAGACATTTTCACTCCTATTATGGATAATCATCTTTATTTGGCTGAAGAAAATATTTTCCAAAATCAATGCGATGAGCAGACATAAAAACTTGTAATTCAATACTCGATGAACTTTATCTTGAGATATTAAATTATTTTGTTTTAATAAAAATAGGAAGATTTTATCAGAAAAGCATTGGCAGTACAAGAATGGGTCAATAAAGATGATTTGGTTGAAAGAATTGTTAAAGATGCTTTGACAGATTCCAGATTGAAATAAGCAAACTACATCGACCTTGTCAAAATTCTTTAGGAGTTACTAGATGATTGGAATAAATACTTAATAGAGAATACTCTTTCTTTGATTTGCAATCTGGCCTTAAATCTAAAGAGTGAATTTGCTTCTGTGAGTTTTTAGCTTTTCGAGCGTATTTTTGAACTTTATTCTTCTAACAAAACAATCAATAGAGATAAAATAACAAAGACCCTCATTTAGCTTTTTGTGGCTGCAGGTCTTTCCCTTCTTTTGCCTGTCATTGGGCGTCTTATTAAAAAAGGAAGGTTAATCAAAGAGCTGCTAAACATTATTAGATATGGAATCAAAAAGAATAGCAATAAAGAAGATATTTTAGTGCTAGTCAGAGATTTATAGGTGTTTCTCAAAGATAAAGATAGTTATATCAAAGTAGCAGCATTCGACATATTTGGAAAGATACGGCTTCTTTGCGGAGCATAATTTGTTGAAGAAAACATTGAAGCTGAACTAAAGAGCAGGTTTATTTTGCAGAAAATTTCATAAAGTAGCGCCAAAATTGAAAAAATCTAACAATTATCTAGCTTGAAGAAGTAAAGTGAAAAGGGTAAAATTCTAAACCAAACAATCTCCAGGAACTCAGAAATGAGCACAGCTTCAATAGATAGGTAGTATTTCTATGTGCAGCTTTAAAATTGCAAATCGCCAAAAAACACCCACCCTCCAATTTATTAATTTAAAATCCTAAAAAAGAACGAAATGCGTCTCAAAGAAAGTGGTTTATCTTAAGAATCCCTAATTTCATCTCAAGATAAGTCCCTGCAAATCTTCGATCAATTTGAAAAACAGGAAATTGATGAAATTTGAAATTTTTTATTATATTTATTTTTTAAAAAATTTATGTTGTTTTAACAAAAAATAATCTAATTCCTTATGGAAATATCAATAAACAAGTCAAAATAACCATGCAACATGCATAAACTCCAAACTATTCAGTCATTTCAAGGAGCTTGCTGAGAAGATTCTCCTTAAGTCAGTCATTTTCCTTAGTGAACTAGAGAATGTGTGTTATCATTAAAGATAGTTTCATTGTTAGAAGAATTTCCCTCTTCATAGTTTTCTTATTTGGAATTGGTTTTCATGAAATTAATTTAAGAAAAAAAAGGGTTTTCAGTAAAATAAGAAGGGTAAAATTCCTTTTTAAGATGTTGCATAGCAAATTCATGGTCAACCTCTTACAGTCCCATGCTTAAAAGGACATCGAGGTCAGCCTTTACCACCATTGTTTTCGAACTAAATATTTTTAAGAAGTTGTTTCCTTTGCTCATCTTTATGATAACCTAAATCAAAACACATAAAAAGACATCTAGAAATTATTAAGAATCATTTTAAGCAAATACTCGAGAATCTTGAGAAATAGGCATTTGAGCGAGAATGAAAGGAAATTAAATTATTTAGGAGGAAACATTTTAAGGTAGTTGACCCTGAGAATCACCTTCATCTAGGAATACTCTGTCTCTTAAAGGTTACTGTTTAATTAAATTCATCTTCTAGCTGAGGTCTTGCATGTTTTCTAAGTTATTGTTAAGAAAATCAACACTCCCTTAAGAACACTGATTTTACGCTCTTTCTTACTCTATTTTCTGGTTTCTTTGCATCAAATTTTTTAAAGCCAAATACTTCTTTTTGTAGTCTAGCAATATTTCAGCTTTTTGAGCCAGCAATTTTCTAATGTAAATAAATTGTTGCAAAATAACCAATAACAACACAAAATTTACTTTTTTTCTCCAAGCATGCTTTCAATTTGCTTAACACTCTTCCAGTTATCTGCTTGTAAGCATCTCCCTTCAAGAAAATACAATAAAAATGAACAACAAATTGAAATAATTGTTTATTTACCGTTTAAATGAGAAGAATTGCAAGACTTAACAGTCTTACCCCTTTTTTCGATAACTTTAGAAGCAATCAGAACATTTAAAGCATCGTAAACCCTCCTTTTTATGTTTTGTTCGTCTTTGAGCTGATCAAAAAGCAGGAAGTTAACAGACATTTTAATTATTTTCATCATTTATTTTAATCATAAGAAGTAATTTAACGAAGAACTTACAACTTCTTCTTATCGAATATTTGTTGCCTAGCTTCTTAGTTCTTCCACTAACAAATCAGCAACTACTTTGTAAGTAGTTTCTCCTTTTTCCACAACGATCTATTTGACTTTTAGGGATAGCCCTCGAAGACCTCTTGAAGATCTTTCTCCATCCTTATCATCTGCAAAAATAACAATTTCAAAACTGCTATTTAAAAGTATTATCTAAATTAATTTGTTTAAAATATTTGAAGAAAACGAGTGTAAAATTAATAGAATTAACCAATTTAATTGTGTAAATATTTACCTTCATAAGTGCTAAGAGTTTCCTTTTATTAATCCTGTTCCCTTTTATAAAATGAGCTCTCTCCAAGTAACTTTTTACTGTTAGCAAGATGGTGTTTTAAGCCTCCCTCGATTGAGGAGAAATCTTAAGGACGTGACCCTAAATACAATTCAGCAGGCTTTGCACCCCATAAAACTGAAAGCGATTCGTTATGGAATAGTCCTTCTTAAACATCTTCATCGTCGTTGCTGAGAGATGAGGGTTTAGTTGTTGAACCAGAAAAACTTTTCCCAGAAGGATTAGGAGGCTATTATCCAGGTAATGGAGAAGATATGTCTTTGCTGATGTTTTAATTGTTTTAATTCTTTTTCGAAGCAAGATTGCCATTTCCTGTCTTTGAAAACTATCCTGCCGGTTAGCCTAAAAGAGGAGAAAAAACTCCGTTCTTATGGTTATCAAAATGATCGTGCTTTGAAAGATCAAATGGATCTTATTTGTTTTGGTCAAAAGCTGAAGGAGAAAGCCTAGCTGAGTGAATATGGTTGTTATTGCTATTGAGATTGTTATTCAGATTATTGTTGGTATTTCCAGAAAAATAGTTAGATGCAAGGTAATCAATAGATGAATCATTAAACAGTTTTCCGTTAGAATTAAGAAATTAGTTGCTGTTGTTATTAAAGCTAAGAATACCGTTATGATTACCGAAGCTAGAAATATTTATATTATTTTCTCCAAAACTTGTGTTAATATGGAGATTATTGAGGCTGTGATTACTGTTGCAGTTGAACCCGATTGTTTCATTTGTTTTAAATCTTTTATTTGGGTTCAAGTTAAGTGAGCAAGAAGTTCCGTCTTTCAATGAATCAAGAACTTAATCCTCATATACTGATTAAAAAGAATGCAGCATACCTACAGAGCCTTTCAAATTGGTTTTATTATTGTAACTATCGCTTTCATTTTGTTCTTCTTGTTTTGTTTTATTTGATACTGATACATTGCCATTTGAAAGAAATCTCTTCTTGGAATTATTTATCGAGAATCCAGTTCCTGAATTAAATGACATTTTGGAAGGAGCTTCACTTTGGTTTTTGTCTCTCAGTTTTTGAACTCTTTCAAGGGAATTATTTCCTGTTGGAGATTCTACTAAGCCTCTGCTATTCGTTTTATTGCCAAGGATATTGCTTTTCAAAATGATATTTTCAGAGAAATCCATAAAAAAATTTCAAATTATTATTACAATATACTTGTGCTATCGTTCTCATAGAGATTGAGACTTGGATTGGGATAGAAGTTTTCTTCTGAATTCATATCTGCTAAAATGAAAAAAAATCATAAAATATCCTAAAATTCAAAAATTTCATATAAAATTTTGTATAAATTCTTGGTTGAAAGTGAAAAATCAACAGAGAATAAATTCAAGAATAAAGAAAATCTGAATTGAAGCGGGAATTTTGAAGTCAATTAGCCGGTTGAGCGGGGACTTATTTGCTCTTCTTTTCCCAAAAAGTAGCTTCTTTGAACGTTTTCAAAAACCCATGATTTACATTTCAATTGAAATCCTTGTCGAGAACCAGCACTCATAGGTAGCTAGTTAATACTGTAATGTTTTAGATAGAAGGCGCTATCGTTAACCCTAATGCGGTGGAAGCGCGGAAGGATAATTTATGCTGAGTGAAAAGATTCTTTGTTCTGATTTACTTTCCCCCTCCTGCTCTTCTTTTCTGATTTTTTATTAATTTTTCAGCTGAAAATAGATTACCTCAGCTTTTCCTATTTCATCTCTTAAAGTTACGCCTTCAAACCCCAAATCACTGCTCCAAAAGAATGGTCACATAAGTGTACATTTCTATCTAGTTCTTAGTAATTATTTTTTTTTGAAATTTTTTTGAAACCAAATTCAATTTAAATCTCTCTCATAATACATTTTATTTCTTCATGATTCTAAGTATTTTCAGAGGAAAAGGGGAAGAAGATCTTAAAGTATGTTAATTTTGCTATTTTAGCAATATTTAACTAAATTAGAAATATATTTAGAAGGAAAAAATCTTTGAATTTGTGGGATAAATTATTTATACAGATGTGACATAAATGGATCAAGTGAAAGTAGTTTCTTATTAAAATAAATTATTATTTTAATTAGACATTTTTTGGACCTCCAAGCCTATTTGTCTCTCTAAATAAAGCTTAATAAATAAATATTAATATTTATGGATTATTTCATCCTGCTTTTAATCTTTAGAATTATATTAGTTTTCTCTTTGAATGAGAGATTTATTTTTGAAATTCGAAAATTTTTATGTAATTCATTGCTATTAATGTTTTCTGTGATTAATAGGATGAATTCTGACAGTTTAAATGTATCGTAGATCCACAAAAAAAGGCGCCTTCTAACATAATAAATCGTACTTTAGCAAATCTAAAGAAAGATAAGAGTTTTATTCTGCAAGAATCTTCTTTAATTACTTTTTCCACTTCTATCAACACAAATCTCCTGTTTAGCTTAAATATCATTAGTCAATAACAATTTCATCAGACTTTACTCCTTGAGGATTATTATTGTTATTCATATTAATATTATTTTGCTGTTTGTCAATGCTATTGGACGATGGAAGATCCTTTGTATTGGAAAACTAAAAAACAAATATGTTAGCAGAAAAATTAAGGCAAGAAAAGAATTAGTTGTGTTACTCTTTGATTGTAATAAATAAAAGCTAATCCAATCACACAGTTGATGATACCTTAAAATTCAAAAAACTCTTAGATCAAAACAATACTTTCTACCACAATGTCTTACCCATCGTGAGAATAAACCAAGGCATTCCGAGCATGATTGTCCCAATACTACAAAAAATTATTTTATTTCAATTCTTTTTACTTAAACTTCTAATATGCTTACAAAAGAAGAAAGAGACCTTTTCCAAGATATGACGATAAGAAATTGAAATAATCTAGGACATATTTCACCTTCAAATCTGCAGCGATTAACAATATGCCAAAGACTCTTTGAGCAAAATAAAATATGAATGGAAAAAGTCATGCGTTAAAATCAGATTTTAGTATTAAAATAATGCAATACATCCAATAAGCAGTCCAAATTTTATCTTTGAGACTGAAGGGGTCAACTGGAAAGACGTATCGAAGTATCGAGATGAGTATGATAAAGAAGGCATCTACATAAGTAACTATTCTTAGAATCTTTTCTAGCTTTTCAGTCTCCACCATATTGCTTTATTGCTCCAACAATCTATTCTGCTTTGAATTTAGTTTAATAATTATCTTAAAGAATTATCAAAATATTCTGGATAATTCAAAATTAATTAACATAATTGTTTTCTATTGATTATTTCAACTGAGTTAATAATTATCACACGCTATCAAATTCATTATTATTCTTCCCATCTTTGATCTAATTATGAACACACATGTTCATGTTTCTAAATTTAGTAAAAAAGTTTATTCATTTTCATAAAAACATAATTAATTTAAAGAATGAATACCATTGTTGAGACCAATCCAATTTAAACCCTAATTTTTGTTCTATTCGATGTAAACAATTAAGAATCAAAAAAATATTAAATGAAAGGTTGAAAGTATTAAGATTCCAATTACAAAAGAGTAAATAATGAGAAGAATTTTTACTAAAATAATTTTTGAAGTTCGTGTATTTGTGGTTAATCATTACTGGATAGGACATTAATTATAAATTGAAAGAGTTGACATATGATAATTTGTGAGAAATCTGGATACCATAAAAATAAAAATATGCCCAGCTGTTCAAATACAAAAAAAAAGATAAAACACCTAACAAAGAGGGTTCAGAGGAATATAAACTTACCCATAATCATCACTATTCCCATCATGTCCTGTCTCAACAAGAAGAAATAGAATAAAGGCTC
>Ga0302271_10001819_pt1 | contig 20022 bp, 13 predicted proteins | sample III_Bog_N1_1_FD_198767 | JGI IMG/M metagenome (GOLD analysis project Ga0302271, IMG submission 198767) | Peat permafrost microbial communities from Stordalen Mire near Abisko, Sweden - III_Bog_N1_1 | ecosystem: Environmental > Terrestrial > Soil > Wetlands > Peat | place: Sweden: Abisko... | reverse complement strand
TCAAAATTATTAGGGTTAAGTAGATCATTCTCAATTGTAATATAACTCTTTCAAAAATCAATCATATTTTCATTTCTCTTCACTTTTATCTCTGATTCTCCCCTCTCTTATATCTTGCTTTCTTATTTGAATAGCCCAGGATTTAAAAGGGAATCGTCTTAGAACATTATGCAAAGATATCTGGAATCTATAATGATGATGGGTCGAATGAGGTTTGTTTGCTAATAAGATTGTTTTTTTTATTTAAAATTTTAGATTGAAGACTTATTACTATAGATTTTAATTACTTCAAATAATTCACTGAAGCATGAAATCTGGGGGGGATTTCAGTCAAACGGTAGGTGAAATATGTAAAAATGTAATAATAGCTTGAAAAAATCCGTAAATTTAAAGGCTCAATCAATGACACCAAAACTAGAAAATTTTGGCTTGAAGATTTTTTTGTAAAAAACTGGGATCTCATCCTCAAACACAACAGGTATTGTGGAACTTTTAAAAATTTGAGATGCTCAAAGAATTTGGTAAAGCTCAAAAAAGTAAGTTGTATTTTTTAAAGATATTCATTCATTAGTTGTATACTAGGATAAATATGAATACAAATACACTAATAATTCATATTTGATTGGCTGAATACAATCATGGAATATTTTAGTCTTGAGATTGAGAAAAATGAAAATCTAAAAACAACAGAAGAATTAGTTTTAGTAACTTTTTAGTTAGTAAGTGAAATCTGCAATTATCCACTAGTCCATTGAATAATCCGCTGTATTCAGCATAATATTAAAGCACATTCACAGAAATATTTCTTAATAGTTGTTGAGAGTAGTTTTGTTGTTTTCAATAAATAATAACAATAATAATAGTAGATTTTTCATTTCTTTTGTTAAAATGAACTAAATAATTGTTAATAATTAAAGGATTCTTCAATATTTAGTGTTTTTATTGATTGAAAACAATTTTAAGCAAAATATCATTTAACTCCATATTTCAAGTCCTTTAATTCAATACCTATTCTCGTTTAAGTAATTGGGAAGGATCATGATTAAGAAGAAGAGATTCATAAGATAATACAATATCAAGAAGAAGAGGGAAATAAGATAAATAAAAATAAATCAAGATCCACACGAGGGTTGTGATAGAGCCATGTGAGCTCAAAAATAAATCTTCAGCAAGCAAATTAAAAGATCGAAGTAATCTAATTTAGCGCAAGGAATTCTCGAGAAACGAAATGTCAGGACAACAAATCACTCCAAGCAGAATGTAAGCTCAACATAGCAAGGCAGTTAGAGAGATAGGGATAAGAAAATCAAGACATTATGCTGTTGTTTTTCGAAGACCAAGAAATTAAACTAACATTAAAGATTATTTTAGTTCAAGAGAAGAAAAATAATTGTCATTAACAAATGGAAATATATCATTGTTGTTGTGGATATTGTTAGGAATCTTGCCCTTTACAAGGCAAAGACAGTTTCCGCCAAGAAGGGACACGAACTTTTGAAGAAGAAATGCGATGCATTGAAAACGAAATTCAGAGCAATCATGGTTGCACTTTTGGAGAACAAAATGAAAATGGACGAGGAAATGCAAAAGGCTTTTATCCAACTCGCTGATGCTTATTGGGCTGCTGGATAATTCAAGTAAATGCTGATGCAGATTAGATCAATATCAAGAGCAAAGAAAGAAAAGCAAGAAAATATATTTAATTGAAAATGTGTTTGTTTGCAGCACAAATGTCAAAGAATCAGTGAAGCGTGCATTCATTAGAATCGATATGTCAACTGAAAACATTGCTGGTGTCATGTTGCCTAATTTACTTATCAGAGAACTAGAAGATTCAGGTAATCATACAACAAAATGATATTTTATTTGTTTTGAATGGTTAAGTAACAAACAAATTGACATTTACAAAATATTATTCTGAAAAAAAATTAACAAAAAAAAACAGAGGGCAATCTTGCGTAGTTGGGATTAGACAAGGGTGGTCTCTCTATTCAAAGAGCTAGAGATAGATTTAGAGAAGCTTTGATTCTTCTTGTGAAGGTTGCTTCTTTACAGACAAGTTTCGTGACGCTCGATGAAGTTATCAAAGTTACAAACAGAAGAGTCAATGCACTTGAGCACGTGGTCATTCCTAATTTCATTGATATACAAGCCTACATTAATCAAGAGCTCGATGAGATGTCAAGAGAAGATTTCTTCAGGTAAACTAAAATACTTTTTATGTGTATCTGTGTGCAGAGATTGAATTTTGAGGAATAAACTAACTTATTATTGTTTTTTCTTTTTACAAAAGACTTAAGAAGGTGCTTGATTTTAAGAAAAAATTCATCCTAGAAGAAGAAGCTGTAGCTAAGAAAAAGGAAGAAGAACTTCGTGCTAAAGGTATTAAGGTTGAGAAAGGTGGAGATTTGTTGTAGGACGTGAAAGACGAAGATATTGTTGTCTGATTGAAAAGATTTAAACAAATCATTTTTCTGTAGTATTTGTGGATTTTTACAGATTAAAATATGTTCAATAAGAGTAAGAATATGATCAAATTAGATAACAATCAAGAGCCCACATGGAAATCAACCAAATTAATAATTTAGAAATAAACCAGAAATGTTATTTTGCTCATCATTATTCTTTTAGAGCTTCTTAAGAAGCTTAAAAATGTATTTATTAATAGTTATATTTGCTATTAGATAGCAGTAAAATCATTTTTACACAAATATGAAATGAGTATTCTTTCATGGTTTTTCATGATAAATAGGGTTTTAGAACTCCTTTTCCCATGAAAATTCTTCATCTTTATCTCCAAAGAGCTCTGATTCTAATATCACTCTTTCATTTACAGAATACACTAAATTCGTTTCTGCAATTTGGCTGCGAATTTCTTGGAATTTTTCGTTTTAATTCTGATCTGAATGATGATATCCATTGCTTTTATCAATTGTATAAACAAGGTTAGACAGAAGCATCTTGTTCTCTATTGCTAGCGGGTAGAATGTCACCAGCTTAAATTCATCGATTAACTCTGCTAATTTCACATTCAATTGATATGTTTTTCTTTCAAAATTAGTCATATTGTTTTTATAATCTTTAGGATCAAACTCATACACTAATCCTAAATCTTATCCGTCTAGATAATGATCTAAAGACATCTAAGGTCGCCCATATTCTTTCATAAGATCAATCTTGCTCAACACCTGTTAAAACAAGAAAATCAAGGGAATTTCTTTATCTAGGATCTTTCATTTTTGTTTCTTGTTTTTGTAAGCAATTTGAAGTTAAATATTTTACATTTAAGTGAGGTAATTCTAGATTAACAAATGAAATCAAAGCTTGCAGTGTTAAGCTGACGTACGTCGAGTAATCATAGCAATAAGTGCTATCGAACATTTCAACAATCGTAAATTCTGCTTCGAATTATTCATTTCTTTTAAGCAATTCGATAATATTCTTCACATGATCGCTTGCCATGTACAATTCAATTTATCCTAATAAAAGCAAGCATCGATTAGAACACCTTCAGCCCAAATTACAACTGCTCTATTTGTTTCTATACCTGGCAAATCGAAGATCAAATATTTATTTTTATGTTTCGAAATTCTCTCGATCAACCAGGAAATGTTATCTTCAATGAATTTCATGCAATATATCAACCCTCCATTTGGCCTATTTTCATCAAGCAATCATAAATAACTAAAAATTCTATTTAGAAGTATTTTGATGTACCCAAGATGAAGTTCTTCCATGACATCCTCAAGATTTATCAAATCCTTGATATCGACTGCACAATCATATTTCAAATTGTCATTTGCAGGATCAAGATTAATTATTGCATGATCGCGGTTTAGCAATTTGTAGAATTATTGTAAGCCTTAACACAGCGTAGTTTTGCCTGAACCACTAGGACCAATTACAAGAACTCCATAGAATTCATCAAGTTTAGGTACTTCTTCTAATGTTGTGAATTCTTTCTTAGATTAACTGGTTTGATCATTTTTGAGCTATTTACCCTCAATCTTAGATTCGTCTGTCATTTCGAGTGGTTTTTAAGTTTCCCGCAAAATCTATTCACTTATTTTTCTAAATCTCAAACTAAGAAGAAAGAAAAAAGCATTAAAAATATTGATTTTTCTTTATTTTATCAAAATATTCCCAATAATTTTAACTAAATCAATATTTTGAATCCATTCAAAATCATCTTCAATACCTAATATTTTATGAATTAAATTCCTTTTGTTTACCCATTTGGTAATGTGTTTGTTTTATTTAATCAATAATCTCCTAATCTCATATGACTCAAATTATATTCAATTTACGAATTATGTTCTTTCCTTTTTAATTCCACACTAACTTTTTACTTCTTCTCCTCAAATCTAATATCAATCACCCTTTTAATTTCAAAAACAAAAACAATTCTATGATTTCTCCCCACACAAACTCAGCCTGCTATCTATGTTCATATGAAAAATAATTAAATGAGATCCAAAGATTTTTAATTTGTTAATATTCTTGCAATATTTATTAGATTTTTTTAATTATAATTAATTTCAATCTTTGAATCGAATTAGATTGATTAAGTAAAGACATTCCCATTCATCTGATAATAAAAAGTAAATTCTAAATAGCAAGGTTCTTTTAGAACACAAACAAAAATATCTTTATTCATCTGAAAATGCAAAACAAAGCTAACATTTAATAACTAAAACTACTTTTTTCATTCATTTAGTTTTTTCCTTGAGAGATATGATTGGCCCTGAATTATTCTATTAAATGATTCCCTAGACTTAATTGGAGGATTGAGGGAGGTCTTAAAAAGACTAAACATTTGATTCTTAATGACCAGCAATTATCGATAACTTTGAGTTTCTGACTCTTTTCGGGGAGTACATCAGAAGATTATCCTGAGATTTTTAACCTACATTTAAAGACAACTACTGCATTATCTATCCTTAGCTTCCTTTTTTAGGTGGAGACTAATTATTTGTCATCTCTTCATCTTCTTCTGCAGGATGTTCTTCGCAATTACCACCAATTTCATTAATTCCTTGTGGATTAGCTTTCCGTGAATAATCTTAGAACTGCAAAATAGGCTTACGTTTAATATCCGGAGAGTTATTTGAAGTTTAATCGTTAACATCAAGGGATACTATTTTGGCTCTCGATCTCTTAGTTTTCCAGTCTAAATAGTAGATTCTAGCAACTTTCAAAAATTGCACAATAATCGTAATCGCATGCCAAAGTATGAGCAACGAAGCAATAGTTATCAACCCCCAACCGATGAGTATCCTTGTATCTTCACTTTGATCTTCTTTATCAGAAATTAATAGAGCAGCCAAACCTTAGAAGACTATCAACACAAACTCTGAAATAGCTGCTTTAAGATTTTAGTGTTTTTCAGAAAATGGTTGAATTATCATAAAATAGCTCGCTGCTGCGAAGTTTATCAATGAAATCGCAACAATCTGAAGATACGGAGAGCTGTACAAGAAACAGATGATCAATGCAAATACCACCTTTCGGACATAGAGAATAGGGATAACGTACTTTGTCCATGTAAACATCAGCTTTTGACGCTTATTCATCTAAGAAATCTCTACAGACGAGCAAAAGACGATTTATTGTTGTGCATTGGAAGCTTTTTTAGCTGGCTCAATTTAAAGTTAAAATTGTTTTTCTTCCTTGACTACTAGCAAGTCTTTTTGTGCAAAGAGACGCACTCCCGTGAATAAAGGAGCCAGTTTCATAAATAAGTATGACTCATATGTGACACTTGCAGCATAGCGAACCAAATAAACTACAAGAATCGGAATGATTCCTGCAATCACACCGGAGAACGCCATGAGAGTATAGTTAAGACTGCATGAAGAAGTATTGCAGCTAAGATCTAGGAACTACATGAAAACACCAACGATCACATAAATGAACACAAGCCAAACTCCATCAAGGATACCTCCAAACTCCCAAGTGCGAATTACAGCTTTTTTGAAGTAGTCAGAGATGTAAGCAAAATCCATATTAGCCATCATTTTCGTGAAAAGATAGAGCCCAATGACTACAAAGAACACTGATACGCTCTGTCCTGTTGAAGCCAGGAAGTAGCAGTCCGTGGATTACTTCATCCATTGAACTGGGGAGTCTAAAAAAATGGCATCATTTACTAAAGTACCAAAGAAATTAATAACTAAATCAAGTTGTAAAATCTTGAACGCCTGAGCATAGCTAACCACATTAATCGGGAAACGTGCTGAGATATACAGAATGTAGTAGAGAAACGCAATTACATCGATTATTGGCATGATGGTTGCAAAGTACCCAAGGAATCCAATTGGGATTAAGAACCAAACAATGATTGTTGCGATGACTTATGCTATGGTTTTAGCCAGTTTCGCTCTATTGTACTCAACCTACGAGAGGTTCAGGTATGGTTCCAGATCAGTTGAAATAGAAGATTGACTGAGTCCATTAGCAGAAACAAAAGCAAAGTTTGTAAAAGTAATCGTGACTTTTTTATGCTTGACTAATTTATTGCAAGCTACGCTGATAGATATGGTATTTCCATTTGTCATTCCAGAAAGACTGTAAGTGAACGCAGTGAAATCAGTTATTGAAACAGAAACATCCTTAACTTTCAAGTTGGAGTATTGAATTCCTTTTGACAATTTGATTTTAAAGGTATATCCAGTGTACGTGACATTTTATTTGATTGATAAATCGTTTTTAATAATAGCCGACGCTACACATAGCTTTGAAGAATAGTCGAAGATAAATCCTGAAGCGCATACATCGCAATTTTCCAAAGTAGAGCAAGATATGCACTCTGCAAAGAAGCACTTGCATTAATAATTGGAATAGTTGTTTTCCTTCGTTGCTATGACAAGCATACCAAAAGGGCATTTATAGGTTGTTTAGATTTAGGAAGCACTCAAAGATGTTATTGGAACTAAGCTGGAATCATAGCGGCTTTCGTAATATCCGAGAGAGGAGTAGTCTGTGCAGATGCCCCTGCTGTTGTATTGGGCTGTGGTTTTTAGTTGAAAAAAAAAAGATAGTAAAAATAGAAGATTGTGATGATAAATTAGAATTAAGGATGAGAAAGAATCTGAGAAATAATTAATTAAATTTGGGGGGTTTTATTGAGTTGGGAAGCAGTATTTGATCTCTCATGAGCTTGAATTACTTTAAGATTAAAGAAGTATTTTTAATATTTGTATTTTTGCTCTGAAAAACTGAGCGTATTAATTAAACTCAAGGGTGAAAATTGCTTGGTGGATCTTTAAATTTGAGAGACTTTAATTCAAACTCCATAAAATAGAAGAATTGAGTTGTGGGGTGGGGAATAAAATTGAACTCAAAAATAATAATAAAGTCACTGATTATGTATGTTTCTATGGAGGGGGGAAATATTTGTAGATTATTAAAAAACACCATTCATTTCTTGTATAATTTGTTTTTGTTTTCTTACTTGTTGTGCATGGCGTGGCTGAAGTTGGTGTATCTGCAGTGCATGATCCCAAAGAAAGAGTAAATCCAGGAAAACAAGATAAGCACACGGAATCTGTCCCTGAAATTGCACAGGATAGACAATCCGAGAGAGCAGAGCACACTGAGCCGACTTGTTCGCAGGCAGTTATTCCAGAAAGAAATGTATTTGAAGCGAGTCCATCTTAGCATGTTGAGCAGCTTGTGTCGGAGCCACATACGAGACAATTCTCTACACAGTTTTTGGAAACTCTTATGCTTCTCAAATAAGAGAGATTTAAACTGCCTTATAAGGTGAGGCTTAAAACTAAAGCTGGCTCGGGGGATTATATTGCAATAATGTCGGATTTTGCTAGGGTCAAAGAAGTTGCTTTTATTCTCAACGAATTATTGCAAAATATAGTGGAAGGATCTGCAACATCGAAGGATGTATCAACGATACTTGGATCTAAAGTGTAGCTCGCGTAGTTAGTGAAATTATACGTTGAGTTTTAGGTAAAAGAGAATGAAGTGGCTTTGGAATCGGGGTATTGTAGCTCAGCAGTTATGGGATAGTTTCCAAAGTAGGTTAGTTCCAATTTCACATACGAGTATGGATCGGTGTTGGAGGATAAATTTATCTAAACTAGAAATCCAATACTCTGGATTATCTGTAAAGAAGATATTTTCTACGGATTCGAAAAATTGTCAGTGTAGCAATGATTATCGCAAAGATAATCGATTTTGTTTGTATAATTGGAACCTGGAGGAGTCAGCCTTGTTGGGCCAAAGAATGTCGAAACATCTTACAAGCAATTTTTCTTTTCTCCAAAGTTTCTATCGAGATACACATGATAGCCGAGTGTACCAGGTAGGAATGATATTGCTGCTACCAAAGTAAATGCAAAGAGAGGAAGATATTTTTTCATAAAATTAGGGTAAATCGATGTTATGATTATTATTATTAATTATCGAGCCAGACACTTAGCTGGACAAGATGATTTTAAGAAGCAAAAAGTATTCGCACCTTCCTAATTACTAAATAATTTTTGTGGAGGGGAATAACTACCTCACAATAAGTATTGGCCGGAGATTCACATCCAGAAACCAAATCTTTTATAAATATTTGATATTTTTTCATTCGCCATCCATATTAATCTATAATTTTTGCCCACACAAATCTTTTTAATAATTGTAAATATCCTTTTCCCCACCATCAGCAAAAGCCAGATATTTTACTTTTCAAGTGTAATCAAATTTTGAGCGTCACTTGTGAAATAGCTACTTTTTGGATCCTTAAGAATAGTAAAAAGGATATTTTTTTATTTTATATTTTAATCAAATTGAATACAGTTTTTGTAGTTGAATATATTGAGAAGCATCATGTTTAACTTGAATAGAGGGTATAATTCAATAAATTAATGTCCTTTTGGTTTCGGGATCTTCATGGTTTATCCTTGATTTTTCAATTCAAAAAAAGTTATTGTAAAAATCAAAATCCTTATTTTTTTACTTGAAGCTGAAATACTGACATTTTCGACAATCTGATAGGATTCTATTGTTCTGGGGAGACTGTTGGGGTGAATAAAGAAGGTCTCACTTTACTTTCATTTCTATTTAGATCTAAAACTCCAGTAATCTCAGATTCTTGTTTTTTCCTTGAGGGAGATTAATTATTTTTATCTTGTTCCATTTCTCCTAACTTATGTGGCATGAACATATTAGAAACTGAACTCAATGTGTTAGTCCTTTTATTGTTCCTTTCGAAGATTTAGATCGCTTCACTCTAGGAACTAGCAGAATCATCAAAGATATGTGGATTAAAAAGAGATTCCTTAGGAAGAATTTTTGCTTGATCTCGTTTTAACTTCCACTGTGAATAAATCACTCTTGCAGCTTACCAAAACAGCACTACAATCGAAATAGTATGCCAAATAATCACCATAGAACCAATTAGGATAATACCCCAGCCTATAAGAATTCTGGTTTCTTCTTTTTGATCTGCTGAATCAGAGACTAAGGTAAATATGAAGATTTGATATAGAATCATAAACAACTCAGATAATGTTTGTTTGATGTTCTCATATCTGCTTGAGTATGGCTTGATGAATATGAAGTACACTGCCATTAGGAAATTCATTAAGGAAATAAGGATTATCTAGATGTTTGGTGATGAATTCAGAAAGCAAATAATAAGAGAAAATATTATTTTTCTTAGATAAAGCATCAGAATGGTGTATTTTGTTAACACAAAAATAATTTTATCCCTCCTGCCCATCATCTGCATTTCAAGGGAAGATGCAAACCTGATTTGTTCTTGTTGGATCTGAACAGAAGGCTATTGTTTTGAGGAATGATCTTCTTCTAAGTAAAAATTTTTCTATTCTTTAGGGATAAGTAGATCTTTTTGTGTAAATAAGCGTATCCCTGAGACTAGAGAAGTAAGTTTCATAGTGAGATGCTTCTCAAATCTCTGTAAGTTCATGTATCGCATTAGATAAGCTACACTGATTGGAAAGATTGCGACGAAAATAAATGAAAATGAAAAGAGAATCTTGTTTAAACTGCATGATGAGGAAGATTTGCAACTTGGGTCGAAAAGTTGCATTAGAACTCCCATGAGTATATAGATATACACGAACCAGACAGCGTCGAGAAGAGCACTGAATTCCCAGGTTTAAATTACAGCACGTTTGAAGAACTCTGAGATATGAGGAAAGTCCATTTTTGACATCATTTTTGTGAATAAATATAAAATGATGATCACGAAAAAGACTGATATCATCTGTCCAGTTGAAGATAAAAAGTACCCATCTGTTGGTTGTTTCATCCATTAGATTCGTGAGTTTTAGAACGTATTTGAGCTCACTAGAGTTCCAAAGAAATTAATCACAAAATCGAGTTACAATATCTTGAATGCTTGTGCAAAGCTCACCACGTTGATTGGGAAGCGCACTGCAATGAATAGATCATAATAAAGAAACGCGATCACATCTGTAGTGTACATAATCATTCCAAAGAACCCTAAGAATCCAATCGGGACAAGCAAGCAAACGATAATAGTTGCAACAACTTTAGCTAGAAATTTCACATCAGATGATATCTACAAATCAGATTACGATAGATACAAAAATCCTTCTAGATCCACTAAGATTTTAGATGTTGCCATAATATTTCCATACACAAACGCAAGATTTGTGAATGTTATTGATGCTGTTTTACCTTTAACCATTTAACGGCATGTCACAGAGATTTCAACGGTGTCACCATTTTTGAATCCATTGAAATTGTATGTGAAATCAGTGATGTCAGCGATGAGTACATTGAAGTCACTGTTCGTTAGCTACGAGTAAAGGATCCCTTTAGAAAAGACTATTTTGAAAAGATACCCCGTTGAAGTGACTTGTGAGCTGAATGTAAATGGATTGGATGTAATGTCTATTGGTTCACAAAGATTACTAGTGTCATCAAAGGCATATCCTGAAGCGCACAGATCACATGTTGAGATAGTTGAGCAAGATATGCATAAATCAATGAAGCACTTACATATGTAATTTGAGTAATTATTCTATTTGTATGCAATTACAAGTGTGCCTTATGCGCATCGATAGGTTTTTTAGATTTAAAGAGCTGTTAAAGAAGTTATTGGGATGAAGCTGGAGTCGATGCGATCTTCGTAATACCCGATTGAGCTGTAGGATAAGCAGACTCCATTTAAATTGTATTGGCCTTTAGTGGAAAGATTATAGAAGAAATTAGGAATTTAGAAACAAAAAAATAATATTTTTTATTTATTTGTTGGGTGAATTCCGAGAGGAAATCATATTTTACCAGTATATATTGTAATCTAATTTGCATTTTACATACAACATTAAAAACTCTTTGCTATATTTTTATTAAACTGTAATTTCAAAAGAAAGAAGGGATTCATACAAATGTAAGTATCTTTTAAATTAATTCCATTCTTTTTTCTTTCTTCTTCTTTCGAATTCAAAAACAACCCGTATTCAATAATTCTAAAATAGAATGTAATTCATCTAAAATATCATTTTTGTTTGTTTATTTACGGCTTGTGCACGGAGTTGATGGAGCTGGTTTGCTAGCTGAGCATATTCCAGAATCGAAATTATACCCAGTATAGCATGAAAAACAAACAGATTCAGTGCCTGAGATCGCACAAGTGAAACAGTTCGCTAGAGAAGAACACGCTAAGCCTGTTTACACACAACCAACGATTCCAGAAGAAAATGAATATGTATCCATTCCTGACATACACGTTAAGCAGTTAGTATCATCTAAGCAGGTCAGACAGTTTGCAACGCAATTTTTAGAAATTCTTACGCTTCTTACGCTAACAGCTTAGTATTAATTTGGTGTAGAGAATTAGATAACTAATGCTGATAGTGGATCTTAAAGGCTAGATTTGAGAATCGTAACGGAGGCTGCTTTGATTTAGCAGAATTAATAACCGCAGAAAACGCTTTGACTGTCTGACACATCGAATGTTGAGTCAGTCACTGTTGGATCGTATTAAGGGTATATTTAGAACACTGTAAATGAGTAATTTGAGGCATCCGTAGAAGGGACAATATACCCAACAGGAGGGTTAGGATTAATGGGAGTGAAATACTACGTTTAAGGGGTGGGATACAGTAGATCAATTTGCAACGGGAATCTTCCAAAGTATGTGAATTCAATAGTCACAAATGAGTATGGATCAGTGTCAGCAGGTAAGTTCGCTTGGATTGTTAATCCTATTGAGTTTATTATCAAAAAAGCATATACGGGAGGAGCCTTTGGATAATTATCGATATAGCATTGTGATGTACAATATGTTACCGCTTCTCTTGTTTAAAAATAATAATAATTATTTGTGCAAAACTATTCTTCATATTCTTCAAAGCAATAATGCTTTGAGCCGAAATTCCTTTCAAGATAAGCAGTGTAGGTGAATCCACCAGGGATAACAGTGGTAACTAGGAGTAGTATGCATAAAAATAAATTCATGAGAGGATTTCAAAGGGGGAGCGTTTGGAGTTCTTTGAAAACTACTTAAGTTTAAGTGACACTTCTTGTGCTGTCTCTCTCTCTCTCTCTCAAAAAGGAATGTTAAATATCTTTAAGTGGGGATTCGTGATTAAGCGAGAATGATTTCAATATATTAAATATAATATGTGATGCTTTTTGTTGCCACACAGTTTTGTAGTTTTGTGTTTTTAATCTTGATTTGATGGTTTTGGAGCCCCAGTTAAAAAATCTTATTAATGTATAAAATTGTTGTATTAAGAAAGATATTTTAAATTGATCCTTTTCTCTATTCGGTAAGTTATTATATTTATCAAATCGTTATTGATTCGATTACAAAGTGAAACATAGGAAGTGATCTCAAACTAAGGAGACACCGTCGTTCTTTCTTGTAGAAGATTTTAAGGTAAAGGAAGATAGATAATATGATAAAATATGTGTGTTTTTGAAGATTATAATGGTATTGTGTTTAGAGATTATTTTAATATTAGTTATAAGAAATTATTAGTATTTTCTATTTCGTTATTAAGATATTGATGAATTACAAGATATAATAAATATAATTAATGAGAATGATATGAAGATTATTTCTGTTATCAACTTATGCGACAGGGTGGGAAAATAAATATTTTTGTTAAATCTTTAATTTTTCCCCCCTTGGTTAGTAAAAAATTTCTTATTTGATTGGGAGAGAGGGATATCCACTTAACGAAAACAGGCAAGTAATATAAATCAGTCGTGAAGATGTTGTTAGTCTTGATAAAATTTTAAGATATTTTCATTTTCATTTTAGATTATCAATTACTTAACAGTAGATAGCAAACTCTTTTTATTTTTCTACTAAAAAATATAAACTTTTCATCTTTCTCTCTCACTGTCAACTAATAATTCAACAACTCATGAATCGCCTAAATAAATGATATTTATCTTTGAAATGGTCAAAAGGAATGACCAATTTGGACATTGGAGAAGAGATATTCTTCAAGAAGCTCTGGTAGCTCAGTTGGTTAGAGCGTGGGTCTAATAAGCCCAAGGTCGAGGGTTCAATCCCCTCCCGGAGCATTTTTTTTAAACAATATTTTTACAAAAAAATAATAATTGGAAGAATTTTTTAACTTTCGAGACTCAATTAATAAATGGAAAAATTAATTGAAGCATTAATAAATTGTAAAAGTTTTAAAAATTGTTAAATAAATTAGTGAAATTGATTTAATAATGAATTCTTAATTTGGTTGTGAGCTTCTTTTTCTTTGCAATTTAATCTTCAACAAGCACACAAAGAGACATTAACTGAATAATATTGCTAAAAATTGTTAATATTTGTAGTCCCTTCTACTTTTTTTTTTAAATAAGTTCATTTTTATTTTTGCAATATGTTTTTATTTTAAATATTTCTAAAAAAATATGATTTCATAATAATTCGCCTTTTGACGTTTGGGATAACTCATATTATGCTTCTCAATATTTTCTATTAGGGATAACCAATTATTGTATTCGTTTTTTTTCATTATTTTAATAGAAAAATACTACTAATACGATCTCTTGGCAGAGAGATCAATCAATTCTTTTTTTGAAAATCAAGAAAAATCAAAGTAAAAAGTATATTTTCTATCAGGAGTCCTAAACAGCAAAATAAACTTTAAATTACTTAACCTGCATTCCTTCCTGTTTGCTTTCATAGATAATTCAAATAGGGATTTAGAACTCGCTTTGATCCTTTACCTAGATTTCATATTTCTCCTCAAACTTCCTTTTAAAAAAATTCGACTTAAAATGGGAAATCAATGCCAATAAATGAATGCTTCTCATAAAAACTTTGATGAAAAAAACACAATAGATTCCTAAGAAGCATATAGAAATCCGCAAAGCAGCAACAGTAAACTCATAAATAGCCATGTTTTAATTTAAAAGGATCTTCAAGAATTAAAATAACTTTTTTTTGCAGAAATAAATGACAAAAACTAGTTGCAAGTTGACAGCTCAACAAAGGGATTCACGAGTGCCAAGCGAAATGAACAACTACAGTAGCAAAAAGCTAAAGACGCGCAGTAACTAGCTCCTTTAATGGATTAACCATTTACGTTCATAAGACGACCTGCTCCGGTGTTTAGTGGAATGGCATACCACAATGGATTTAAGAAAATATCCCTTCGAGATTTCAAAGGATAATATGTAGTTTTGTTTTTCTTCCCTAACGATTTCTATGAGCTCTGTCGCTAGCAGATTGTAGATTTCTCAGATTTGAATGAGAAATTTCAGAAATCAGCTTGCTAAATCATCGGGTGCTCTCAAGACAGCTAGTTTACGCACATGAATAATTGCTAGAAAAAACGGACAGAGGGAGGGCTAGGAATTTTAGATTTTCCTTTATTATCTGATGTTGACAAGTAAATTTCATAGAGTTATGGGGTAGGCATCGAAGAAGGAGAAATTGGTGAAAAGGGTAACAGAAACAAAAATAACCTTTTTTTAACTTCTGCTAAAAAAATATCTAAGGAATTTATTTGTTTCTACCAAAAAAAAGGAGCTGCTTACAGATCAACATTCATTATTGATAATCACTAGATTTTACGTCACATGAGCATCAATGACATAGCGATTTCAGTGAACCCAGAAGAGGTTTTAAGGTTAGTGTACACTTTCCAAGAAAATGATAGAGAATTTCCTCAAGGGTAGCAGATCAAAGGATGCCCATTTGGACACAGTACTAAGGAGATTGATAAAAACGTTGAGATTGATACATTCTCGAAATATCAAAGGAAAAAGACAAGTAAAAAGTGAAAATCTTTTTAGCATAAATTTAGAATTTGGTGAATGAAAAAATTATTTTTGATGAAATGTTTAACAATAAAAAGAAGATGAAGAGGATAAAGATGAGACTAAGAATTTGAAATAATCTGTAAAGAAACTAGCAGTGAAAGAATAAAAGATTGAAGAACAATAAGAAAGTTTATTCATCAGACTTGGAGGGGAAGAAGTTGTTAAGGATATCGCAGATAAATTTGTGAATTATATCTTTGGTGATCCGATCCTCAAGCCTTTTTTTCTGAATAAAACGAGTCTGCACGTCCAGAAGAAACTTGTAGGGAACTTCCTTAAGACATACTTTGGAAGTCCTAATATGTATCTAGGTAAGAAGAATAAGAGATTTAGATGAAATTTAATTAAGTTTGAATTGAGATATTTTAAAAAAATTATTGAATTAATGCAGGAAGGAATATGAAAGACGCTCATAAAGAGTTGAATCTAAACGATGAGCACTTCAACAAAGCTACCGAATATATCAAGACTATTATGAAGGATTTGAGCATCCCGCAGTCTCTGATCTAAGAAGCTATGATGCTTATTGAACCATTAAGATCATAAATTACTCAAAAACCTAATTAATCACTTTTCCATAGAGTTAATGGTGAAGCTGGGATACGAAAAGCTATGTCAATGTACTTCACTAAAATTCTCTCTATTAATGAAATTAAACCATTCTACAACAAAGTTGAAATAAGCAAAGTTCAAGAACAATATGTGGCTTATCTTTCACTGGTGTTCTCAGGGCCTAGCAAGTATATCAAATCAAGTTTATTTTTATTTTTCATTATCTTTATCCTAAATTTGTCTGAATATCTAAGCATAATGTTTCTTTTTTAACTTTTAGATACAAAGGCAAATAAATGAGAGAGACTCACTAAGGTTTGAACATCCCAGAGAAATTGTTTAATTATTGCATTAACTAGATGTTGCATGCGTTCAAGGAAGCAGGAGTAGATGCAAATTCGATTAGCGAGATAAGTCTGTTACTTGATTGTCTGAGGAGTGAAATTCCTAAAAAATCGAACACTTTATGTGAGAGGCTTGGAGGAGTAACAGCAATTGAGAAAGCTGTTAAGAAACTCTATGAAGAGAAACTGCCAGAAGAAGAAAAATTGAAGGAGTTTTTCAAAAAAACAGACCTAAAATAGCTAGGCTTAAAGATGATTGACTTCTATGTTATGATCTGTGGAGGTGTGAATAAGTAAAATTATTTTATTTTATTTGAAAAAAGTATGAAATAATCACAAACTTTAGCTAAAATAATTGATAATTTGGATGTATTTTTTCTAACTTTGTTTTCAAATTTTGACTAGATATTTAGGGAAAAGTGCTAAAGATGCTCACAAGAATTTTAATATCATGTCAAATCAATTTGAGCTCTACAAGACCATGCTCTAAAAATGTTTCTTGGAAGGCGGATCAACTAAAGAAAGTGTAGCTGAATTTATGAATTTGTTAGATACAATTAAAATCGATGTCATAGGAGGCAAGCCGCCTTCTTTGCTTGAGAAAGTAGGAGGTGAGGAAGTCATGGGAGCGTTTTGTAAGAAACTTTTTGAACTCATTATGGAGGAGAAGAGGATCAGACATTATTTCATTAATGTAGCTGATCTTCATAAAGTAGAGAAACATTTCAAGGAATTCATATTCATGGCAACTGGAGGGTCTTCAAAGTAATCTTGCTCTTTAATCTGAATTAACATAAGTTTCTCAGAATTTACTTTTTGTTGTAATTTTTGCAAAAATCAAAAAAATATTTTTAGATATTAGGGAGAGAATGTAAGGGATTTGCATGAATAAATGGATATCAGCGAAAAGGACTTTAATGTATTCATGGAGGTAATTAAAGGCACCTTAGTAGCTATGAAATTCAAGGAAGAGCTCATTCCAGAGATGATAACGTTTTTCGAATCGATGAGACAGATGATTGTCACAGTAGAAGAATGAGTGAAAGAAGTAGAATTTGTTTGGAATAGCTTGCTAGATGAGCATAAGTTTAGAAAAATGGCTATTCTTGAAGGAGTTTTATCATGAGTTTAAATTAACATAAACTCTTATTATCAATTTTGTATTTTTATTTTTACATTTTAAGGAGAATATCTCTTATTCAATTTTCAGAAAAAAAGATTTGAATTATTGAAGAAAATATTAAAACACACCATACACACACAGGCAGTCATTTATTTAATGTCTTTCAAGAAGATTCAGGTAATTTCCAGTTGCTGGGGATTGTGAAATCTGTGATGATTTCTCGGTGAGATGTCCAGACAGCTTTGATTGCTTCAGGAGTTCCAATACCAGCTCCACGAGGATCACCACAAGGTCCAAACCAATGATTTTAAGGAGCACCTGTGGTTCTTGCTCTGATTCCAGTGTAGGTGACACCGTTAACAGTGTTGGAAGAAACATAATTAAGGAATTTCACGTCGTTTGAAACTACAGCTGCAGTTAAGTGATTTTCCATGCGATCAAGTTAAGTTAAAACTGTATTAATTTAGGAGTCTTTATAATCAGTGATTATCTAGAATGGCCCAAAGAGCTCTTTGCATACAACTTCAAAATTATTCTAAATCGTTTCCAGTGGAACATAAATCGCAGTTGGCTCAAAGGAACCATACACAGCAGGAATTGAATGATTTTGAAGAGGTTTTCCACCGAAAAGAAGTTTAGTGCCAGGGAGAGCAAGAATGCTGTCGATGTGCTTCTAAATGTGGATATTATTCCAAGTTAACACAGGTCCAACAGTTAAATCTGATAATTTTCTTCTTGCAGCAAGAGATTTAATCTTTTCAATGAATCCAGCTTTCATCCAATTTTCATGCGCGAACATAATGCTTTAGGCAGAACATTTTTATCCAGAAGCTGCATATGCATCTTGATCACACTGCCAAGCAACATATTCAACATCACTAACATCAGGTCCAAGTATTTTCCAGTCAAAACCAGCATCTTCAATTTTGACCTTGCCATGTGTGAGCTTGCTGAGCCTTTCAGCCACAGTCGAAGATCCTAAAAAAAAATATTATTAATTAAAGAATATTTTTTCTCCCCAATTATTTTGGGAAGCAATAAAAGTGTATGGACAAAGCTAATATGCTTGTTAATTTCTATGGATATTATTTTAATTTGACGTCAAATTAAATCAAAATGTTCTAAAAAATACGAAAGAATTAGGCTAGTTAATTATAAGGGATTTGAATGACTTCCCTTCAATAAAACTCTAAAATTTATCTACTTTAAAAAAACCCATTTACCTGTGAATTAGATGACTCTGAAATTGGAATCTAAAACAACCTTTTCCATTGCTTAGGGGCCTGAATGAATCATATCGATGTCAGTAGCAGGCATGCCACAATCCACAGCTAGTCTGAGAAATTATTCCATAACAACTGAGACTTTCGAGTCAATCTTAAGAGTTGGTCTGTTTCCAGTCATTAATGCACCAAAGAGTTAAAGGCAAGGTATTTCAATAGGGAAGTTGAATGGGCAAATCAGAGAAACTGCTCCATATGGCCATCTGTACCCCGATGACTGTTGTCCTTGATGGTCTCCAGCAACATTGAAGGATCTGCAAAGAAATCTTGGATTGTCTCCACCAAAATTCTCAAAGAATCTTCTTGTCACAACAACTTCTCCCTTGACCTGCACATCGCTTTTCGGCATAACCTACATAAATAGTTTTTATATTATTCCATGAATATGAGGTAGTTTAGGAAATCTAAATGAACTTATTTTGTTCTTACACGTTGAGTTAGTTTGCACAAGAATGCTTCGATTTCTGGTTTTTTCATTTCTTCTGCGATTTTCCCACAGACGTTCCCGTAGAGTTAGTATCTATCAGGGTTCTTAAGAGGGTTATGCAATCCTGATTTAGGTACTGATTTCGCAGCAGTTATGAATTCGTTGAGTTCTTCACCTTTAGTATCAGGTACTCTTAGGAATTTTTAGCCATTCATTGGATCGATAATGGTCGTGTATTCCTTGGTGCCTTTCCATTTACCTGAAGAAAGATTTTCAAGTGTATATGGCTTCGATTCGCTGAGTGAAAAAGGATCACAAGTAGCCCATCTTGGAATTGAAGAAAAACAATGGCGACTTGTTTTATAAAGTTTAGTCTACATTTTGCTCTTTTAGGAGAAATAGTTATGTTTGAGACAGAAAGAGGTGAATTAAGATTTTTTTATATTATTGAATATTTATGACTCTAAAAAAGCCTTTTAATTTGTCATATCTGATCTTTATTTTTAGGTGGGCTTAAGGTACTTTAATTAAATTGAGAAAGCTAGTGCTTATCCTTTCATTTTTATTTAAAATTACAAATATTTGACAAACCTGTCGATTACGTGTCTTGCTACAAATACAACATTAGATGAAAGGAAGGATATGATTAGATAAATGATAATTCAAAAAATATTTTTGTTTTTGTTTTGGTATTAAATTAAAAAAGCAATAATGTTTTTAAAAATAAATATATTTTTGTTGTAGTTTTCATTTTAAATTATTTTTTTAAGTTTTTGTTTTCTCATATTTTACATATAAGTATCATGGATTCCTCTTTGGATTTTACTAATATTCCTCATTATTGAATCAATGTAAAAAAACAAAAAATCTTATTGTTTTTGCTATTGATGTCTCCACTATTGATTGTTTGGGGAGTTTAAAAAGAGCAGTTGAAAACAAAAGGAAATTCAATTTACGAAAATTATCCTGGGGGGAAAACAAATCAAACATTGCTAATCC